>Ga0302208_10000135_pt1 | contig 37744 bp, 31 predicted proteins | sample II_Fen_E2_3_FD_194577 | JGI IMG/M metagenome (GOLD analysis project Ga0302208, IMG submission 194577) | Peat permafrost microbial communities from Stordalen Mire near Abisko, Sweden - II_Fen_E2_3 | ecosystem: Environmental > Terrestrial > Soil > Wetlands > Permafrost | place: Sweden: Abisko...
GGTGTAAAATGCATCGTTTACCTCCACATATTGCCCTGTCTCTAAATCGGTTAACCCGCAGGCAGAAGGATTTAAATAAAATACTTTGGAAAATTTTTCTTCTGATTGCTTTATTTGTGTTATATTTTTATTCACGGCAAAGATAACCGGAACGCCATCCCAAAATCCATGTGACACTCTTGTTTCTGTGGGTATTATAACACCAGATTTGGTAATCAATGGGCAATAACAAAAGTCTATTTGGCTGTTTAATATTTCTCTCATCATTTTAGAGGATTGCTCCCAACGTTCAGGTGGATGAACTATCAGAATTGATTTTCCTTTAAGATCTTCATTTGAATAACCGAGACAGTTAGTAACCATAAAATTCGTATGAATTATATTTCCTTGCTCATCGAGCACAAATATGAAGTCATCAAATCGATTGAAAAAGTCTTCGTAATTATGACAGGTGTTTAATGAAAATCTTTCTGACTGCTTGTTTTCGGTTATATCAACCGCGGTAATAGAACACTGTTGCCCATTTTCAGCTACAATACCGGTGAGCAGCACGTAGGTTGGCGGGCGATCATCCCCCGATAATATTACTTCGCAGGTTTCTTTGTTTCTGCCATCAAATACAGTTTCGATAAACTGGTTGAAAACCGGGAGGGTATTCTCAGAAATAAAAGTAGTAAAGTTTCTGTTTTTCAGTGTTGCGCGCTCTTGTCCAAGCATTTTCGCACACATATGGTTTAACTCAAGGATAGTACCTTCTTTTGAAATGGAAAGAAAGCTTAACGGTGCAAAATCAAAGAGTTCGTTATAATTCTCATTTGCAAGTTTTTCGTCTTGCATTTCAAGTTCAATCAGGGTTACTTCGAGTTCTTGAATGAGTTTAAGAGTTTCAATATCTGTTGTTGTAGAAACAAGGCGTGACAGATCGCTGCTTGCTTTGTTTTTAAGCCTTTCATGCAGGTGCTCTGTCTTTTGGCGGAGGATTTCAGGAACTGATGGATTCAGATTCTCCATAATGGTATTTCCTTCTTTTTTTATCATCAAGACAGGAAAGTACTGCGCATATTGCGGAAATAGATTTCCATTCTTCAGCTTGATTATGCATCAGTATTTTCGAAACTGGATATGTTTCTGTCTTTTGGTTTAGGACCGCTTTGGTGCAAAAAAAATGAATGAGATAGCTGATTGCAGCTTTATAATTATTTATAGCGTCGAGAATAAAGGCACATAATGATTCACAAAGATACAATTATTTTTTTTTCTTGTTACATTATTAATCACTCATTTTCAGATTATTGCATCTTATTGATTTATTTTTATAACTGTCATCTTAGTTAAGAAGAACTGATTCATTCTACTTCTGATTAGTTCTTAGTGAAGCATTATCGGTTAGTAAGTAAATGTATGGAATGGACGAAATTGGCTCGGAGGGTATAATTGGTTGCTCTTTTTACAATAGGAACCAACTTCAGTGGAATAAGAATATGTTTAAGTTTTTTTTATACAACATCTAACTTTTTGAAACTAAATAACAGGAACAATTAAATGTCGCATTTTTAATACTGAATACAGAAAATGCATCCAACATTTGTTCCAGATATAGTGAGGATTAATTGAGTGTAAGAAAGCGTAGACCTCATTAAACCATCTCTCAATCTTCGTTGAAATATCTTTGATCAGTGAATGGATGATATTTAAATTCAGGATCTGCTCGCGGGGAATGAATTACAAAAAAGGAGTTGAAATCATGAGTGATTTGGAATCAAATGAAGGATTGACATTTATACCATCCAAAACCCGTTAATAGGCTGAGATATAAGATGTGGTTAAAATTGATTACCTGGGTGTATGAAATAAAACATTCATTTATGCCCCTGATTTAGATACGAATTGTCCGGGTCAAAATGTAGTACTTAACTATAGAACAAAAGAACCACTCAACGTTGGGAGTTGAATGGTTCTTCGATATTTTTAAATTGTTGTATCTGTTTTTTTGTTGAAGGATTAGATCCCTGTTTTCCTGCGCAAAACTTCAATTTGTTTATTCCAGAGCATGGTCATATCTTCAGTTTCGTCAGGTTCTGCAAAATCGGTAATTACTAATGCCAGATTGCCTGTAACTTCCAACATGATAATCTTTATTTCAAAATAGTATTCCGAATCTAAATCTTCTTCCCATTGAAATCGTACACTGGAGTTAGTTTTGGTATGTACTAAAAAGGCTGTTTGTTCGTGTCCTTCCCAGGAAAAAACAAATTCAGTGTTGTTAACTGTTACTCCATCTGCAAACCATTCTGATAAACCGAGAGGTGTTCTGATTGAATTCCAAAGAATATTAATAGATGCTGACCTTAGTTGATATTCTATATTAAATTTTGTTTTTTGCATTAAGTCATTGATTTACAAATTGAGATCGGTGAGAATTAATTTAGTCTCCCCTTTTTACGTTCGCAAGATACATATTTTTTTTGTAAAAAGCAAATTAAATGCAAACAAAAGAAATTTATGGTTAATAAATTAACCCTCAAGGCTGCTTTTCTCAAAGCATAATGGTAATAGTTGTTTCACATTCTTTAATTGGTATACATTTTTTGTCCCATAGAGAAGGATTGTTATATCCTTTTCAAATCGCATTTCTGTTTCTAGCAAAACCTGTCGGCACGAGCCACAGGGTGTTATAGGATCAGGTACGAAATTCCCCTTTGTATATGCTGCAATTGCTATAGTTTTAACGGGTACTTCTGGATATTGGGCATTTGCATAAAACATGGCCACTCTCTCTGCGCATAGACCGGATGGATAGGCTGAATTCTCCTGATTGCTCCCGGTGATAATAACACCGTTTTCCAGTTCAATGGCTGCTCCGACATGAAATCCTGAATAAGGTGCATATGCTTTGCTTACCTGTTCTTTTGCCTTGTTTATCAGATCTTGCTTTTTTGTTTCTAATTCTTCAAAACTATAAATTTCAATATTTGTTTCTATTGTTTTTTTTTGCATACCTTTGTTTTTGAGTAAGATGATTGAGCTAATTCGTTGATTGGTTCGTTGAGTGAATACGTAAAGTAGATTTTTAAAGTTGAGACAGTTGAATAAGTCAATTGTAAAATAAAATCAAAGACTAAAATAAACGAAGCCTTTAGGTAGTATGCTAACCAATTAACGAACCGGTTTAATCAACTTATTTCACTGATCAACCCACTAATTTGCACAAAAATATAAAAATATCTAATCAAAATCGTCATTTTGATTAAATAGTTTTAATTTTGTAGCATAATAGCACATCAATTTTCAAAAATGAAATTTAGCAACAGAACCCGGATTACAGTTACTTTCTTATTCCTTAGTTTATTGGCTTTTTCTCAAACGAGGAAACAGGCTTATCTTGCTTATATAGAGCAATATCACCAATTGGCTGAAAAACAGCAAAGTGAACATGGAATACCTGCCAGTATTGTTTTAGCACAAGGGTTATTAGAATCTGGTGCCGGGTTAAGTGCTTTTGCGAAAGAATCAAATAATCATTTTGGAATAAAATGTAATGACTGGGCAGGTGATAAAATCTATCATGACGATGATCAGAAAGGAGAATGCTTTCGTAAATATGAAAAGGTGCTCGACTCCTATGAAGATCATGCTACCTTCCTGAAAACAAGACCGCGGTATTCTTTTTTATTTAATTTGAATCCAACCGATTATGAAGCTTGGGCACATGGACTGAAAAAAGCAGGCTATGCTACCGATCCTGCTTATGCGTTTAAGCTTATTTCAATTATTGAAATATATGACTTGCATAGGTTTGATTTAGAACAGAGCGCATTAGCACGTAATTCAAAAGGAGATAGAAGCACAGTGATTGTCTCTGAAAATAGAGGGTCTATTGGTTCTGTCAAAGCTTTTGCCAATCATGTAATTGTAAAAGTAAATGGCGTAAAATTCGTAACTTCAATGTCGGGAGATACGTATGCCGGAATAGCAGACGAATTTAAAATTACAGAAGAGCGTATCAGAAGTTACAATGAGGTTAATTCAACTGTTGAATTAAATGCCGGAACCAGGGTGTTTATTGCAGAGAAAAAGAAAAAAGCTCCTAAGGATTGTGAAACTCATAATGTTCAATTGGGTGAGTCGCTGCACAGTATTTCTCAGGACTACGGAATTAAACTCCTAAGCATTTATAAATTGAACAAAATCCCGTTGTCTCAGAGCGTTAAACTAGGACAGCTACTTAAGCTTCGTTAGATCCCTTGAATCCAAAAGACATGAATTGTACGAATTAAGAGTGATTCCTATAAGATGATTGAGAAGAATTCTTCGTTTAGACTCTTTGTCAAATCAGGCATTCTGTTAGTCTAAGTTTATTGATATAACACACCTACATGTCTGATGAATCTGTAATTCTTGAAATTAGTTTTAAATTCGTGTAAATTAGTACTCCAATGCGCAAGAAAAATACAGAATTATTAAGTGATGTAATCCTTCAGGTACTGAAAGAACAACATTTAGATAAGCCGTTGAACGAAAAAAGATTGGTCGACGCCTGGCCGTTGATTCTTGGCAGTAATATAATGAAATATACAACCGCTTTGAATATTAGAAACAGAGTCCTGTATGTCAATCTTTCTTCTTCAGTTCTTCGTCATGATCTGTTTCTCTCCCGCGAACAGATTAAAAATTCACTGAATAAACAAGTAGGAGCAGAGGTAATTGTGGATATTGTGTTCCGTTGAAATACGAATTACACGAATTACGCGAATTAATACTCTAAACCTGACACTCAATGCTCAACTCTATCCCCATGGATTATCGCGAACATCTTTTCCGCCCTCTTTCCAGACATTTTGTCGATCAATTGGTACAGGTTATTTTTGTTAATCCATCCGATATGGATATTGTTTATCAATTGATATTCGATCCTGAAGAAAAGATAGCCTGGCGTGCCGCCTGGGCATGCCAAAAGATAAGCGAAAAATATCCCGAATGGTTTAATGACAATCAATTTAATGAGATTGTTTCACTCGCCATTTCTACTTCCCACGGCGGCCTGCAACGCGGTTGTCTATCCATCCTTCTTAATTTGCCCATTCCGGTTTCAATCCCGGTGGAATTTATCAATGCTTGTTTTGAATTCATGGTTTCCGCAAAATCTCCCATATCTGTTCAGGCTCTTTCCATGAAAATGTTATATCGTATTTGCCGTATTGAACCCGATTTTAAACCGGAACTCAGGGCATACCTCGAAAATGTTGACTCAAGTCTTTATTCAGCCGGATTTAATTCCACCCGAAGGAAAGTTCTTAATCTGTTGTCGAATAGATAGTTTTGTTTTATTAAGATGAACTAAATTAGTAAAACTGCACACTTTTACGATAAAAGTGTTACTTTTGCAACGATATTTGAGGGGTATGAATACCCCTCTTTACTTTAAGTTTAATTTAAAAAAAGTTTTATGACTTTAAAGAAAAACATTCTGGCTTTACGACAAAAAAAGGCTATTGTTGAAAAAGGCGGCGGTGACAAAGCTATCGAAAAACAAGCAGCTATGGGCAAGATGACTGCTCGTGATCGTATTCTTGCATTGTTGGATCCTAATTCATTTCACGAATACGACCTCTTTGTTGAACATGAAGAACAAAATTTTGGAATGGCTAGCAAAGTTTTAGCTGGTGATGGTGTTATTACCGGTACCGGAACAATGAACGGGGCTCCTATTTGTATCTATGCACAGGATTTTACAGTTATGGGAGGTTCGTTAGGACTTAAACATGCCCGTAAAATTACCAAAATTATGGATCATGCACTTAAAATGAAAGTGCCTTGTATTGGTATAAACGATTCAGGAGGTGCACGTATACAAGAAGGTATTGGTGCTTTGGCCGGTTATGGTGAAATTTTCTATCGTAATACAATGGCTTCCGGTGTTATTCCTCAGATATCTGTTATCCTGGGCCCTTGTGCCGGTGGTGCAGTTTATTCACCGGCCCTTACCGACTTCGTCTTTGTGGTGGAGAACATTTCAAAAATGTTTATCACTGGTCCAAACGTAATTGAAACTGTTCTGGGTGAAAAGATCTCTCAGGAAGATTTAGGTGGTGCCCGTGTTCATGCCGAAATTACAGGTAATGCACATTTCTATGCCTTGAGTGAATTGGAATGTTTTCAACAAATTAAAGACCTGGTATCATTAATACCTCACAGTAATCTTCAAAAGGCACTTAGTGTTGAACCTAAGGAGCCTAAATCGAAGAAAAATATAGAAAATATTATTCCATCCGATCCTAAACAACCTTATGATGTCCGTGAAGTTATTTTAGCTCTTGCTGATGACTCTAAGTTCCTTGAAGTTCACGAACTTTGGGCTGCCAATATCGTGATTGGGTTTGGACGATTGAATGGTGAAACCATTGGATTTGTGGCCAATCAACCATTATATCTGGCTGGAGTGCTTGATTGTGATGCCTCTGATAAAGCTGCACGTTTTATCCGTTTTTGCGATGCTTTCAATATTCCAATTGTTACGCTGGAAGATATGCCCGGTTATTTACCCGGAGTTGATCAGGAACATGCCGGTGTGATTCGTCACGGTGCCAAAATGCTCTACGCTTATTCTGAAGCCACTGTTCCTAAAATTACGGTGATTCTTCGTAAAGCCTATGGTGGTGGTTATATTGCCATGAATTCACGTCACCTGGGTGCCGATTTTATGTTTGCATGGCCAAGTGCTGAAATCGCGGTTATGGGACCTGAAGGTGCTGCTAACATCATTTTCCGTAAGGAAATTATGGAAGCTGAAGATGAAGACGCAATGCGTCAACAAAAAGTTCAGGAATATATCGAGAAATTTGCTAACCCTTACGTTGCTGCTTCAAAAGGATATATTGATGCTGTGATCGAACCTTTTGAAACCCGTGAATTATTATTACACGCTTTGGAAGTATCGAAACATAAAGACGATTATCGTCCTGCAAAAAAACATGGTATTCCTCCATTTTGATCTACAATTAATTCGTTTACAATTTACAATTTATCATAGAACTTCATGTTTACGGAAGTGGTAAATAGTAAATTGAGAAATTGTAAATCAGTATATTTGTAACTAAATAATAAAGCATGGAAACAGAAAAACCAGAATATGTAGATTTTGCGGTAACAGCGCGTAAATACAAAACTCTTTTAACCAGAAAGTATAAAGAACGGAAACCTTGGATTAATCCAAGTCCGTATGATATTCAATCCATCATACCGGGAACAATTCTTAGTATCTTTGTAAAGGAGGGTGATGTTGTTAAAGAAGGTGAGCCAATTCTTACGTTGGAAGCAATGAAGATGATAAACCGTATTGAAATGCCCTTTACAGCGCGAATTAAGAAGATTAATGTTGTAGTTGGTGTTCGTATTCCCAAAGACTCGTTGATGATTGAGTTGGAAGCTGTAGATAACGAATAAAATTTCAATCCTAAATACTAAGAACGGTCGATCCTGAAAATGGTCGGCCGTTTTTTATGTTGCGCTTCTGTTGCTCTCTAATCCTATTGTCGGACAAAGGATACGAAAGGGCTTATTGTTCAGATGTCAGGTGAAAGCATAATGGCATATAACCGATTTTTAGCTTCCCCGACAAACATTCCTTAATGCCTAAACTTTCAATCCCCGAATAGTCATTTTGAATTCATTTTCAAAATTAGGTGTAAATATATTTTCCCCCAATTGATCTTCAATATCCTTCAATGTCCAGAATTTTCCTTCTGATATTTCAACGGGGTCAGCTTGGATATTTCCATCATAAATAGTGTAATAACTATGTACCAATTCGGCTTCCTTGTCGGATACAAATTTATAGCGTTGCAGGAATATCGGCTCGAAGTCGGTTATTCCGAGTTCCTCCTTTACCTCTCTTCTGAGACTATCTGTTATTTCTTCTCCGTAATCGACATGCCCGCCCACTGAAGTATCCCATTTTCCGGGTTGAATATCTTTGTCCGGTGCCCTTTTTTGTAAGTATAATTCACCCTGAGAATTAAACACATGCAAATGAATAACAGGATGTAGTAAAAATGTACCGGAATGGCATTCTTTTCGGGTTGCCTTGCCAATGACAGTGCCATCTTCGGATACTATCGGGAAATACTCGGTAGGAATCATAAGTGATAATTATTTTTATTGCAAAATAATAGAAATAAAATGAATAAAACGAATTTAAGTTATGAATTTCCCTGATGATTTAATCTTAACTGGTTATTTCGGCTTATACTTTTCAGAGGATTCAACCTCCTTTTAGCTAAGTTTCCCTACATGTTTCATTTGCTTTCCGTTCACCATCTATCCGGGGTCTAAAGGCAACTATCCCCATAGTTTCCCGTATATATCCCGTATATATTCCGTATCTATATAAATGTGGAATATATACGGGATATATAGGGAATATATAGGGAGTATATAGGGAATACCAGTGAGCAGATGGCGAACAGCTGTCGGCCGAACTTAATAGACTGTGAATTTTGATATCACTTTTAGGGGCTAATCACATGAATTAAATAAAATGCAGAAATATTACTTTTAAGAAAATGAAAGTCAGAAGCCGGGTAGTTCCAATATTTATTGCGGGGAGTTCGAAAAATAACCGGTTTTTTTAAACAAAACCAGCCGTATTTCGTTAAATAGTAGTAATTTTGTCATATCGTTGTATTAGGGTTATCACTAATTTTTTAAGGATGAAATATACGTTAATTTTTGTTCTGTTGTTTATTACCGGATCATTGTTTTGTCAGACTGCATCTGAGGGCGAAACATACTTTAATAATAAACAATACTCAAAGGCCCTGTCAGTCTATGAAAATTTATTGAAGAGAAAACCCAATGATGGGTTGTTCAACTATCGGTATGCCCGCTGTTGTTATGAGTTGAAAGATGCGGAGAATGCCATTATCCATTTTGAGAAAGCCGGGAGTAAATTTCCATTACGCGATTTGTATTTAGGGGAACTGTTTTTTAATTCCTATCATTTTGATGAATCGGCAGCAGCTTACCAAAAGTACATAGCTACATTGAAACCTACTGATAGTAAGATAGCTGAATATCAGGAAAAGGTGAAGAAGGCTGAAAATGCTAATCACCTGATGACTAAGATTGAGGAAGTGTCGATTGTGGACAGCGTAGTTGTAAATAAGGATCAATTTTTACGGTTTTACAAATTCAACAGCGAGTTGGGGACTCTCACCCAGGAATCGATTAAACTGAACCATCACAGGGCAGATAAGATCAGGTATATGACCCAACGGAAAGACAGGGTGTATTTTTCCGATTCCATAAACGGGAATATGAATATCTTCACTTCGTATAAATTACTGGATAGCTGGTCGCAACCGGTTCCTATTTCGGATATTATCAATACACCGGGTAACGAGAACTACCCTTTCCTGCTTGCTGATGGAGTCACCATTTATTTTGCTTCCGATGGTGCAAACTCAATAGGAGGTTATGACTTGTTTATTACGCGTTATAATCCTTCAACCGATACTTATTTAGCCCCCGAGAATATTGGTATGCCGTTTAATTCTCCCTTTAATGATTACATGATGGTGGTTGATGAGCAACGAAGCCTGGGCTGGTTTGCAACCGACCGCTATCAGCCGGCAGGGAAAGTGATGATTTATACTTTCGTTTTCAACAAAGAAAAAACCAATGTACATTCAGAGGATCCGGAGTATCTACGTCAGGTAGCCCAATTGAAAACCTACCATAAAGCTTCTGTCTCAATCCCTGATAGCTCAGTAAAAGAGAACCGGCTGCCTGAATCGGAGAAACAGATTGAATTTGTAATAAATGATTCGCTGGTTTATACGAATGTAAATCAATTTAGAAGTGCGGAAGCCGTAAAATTGTGGAACGATTTGCATAAATTTTCGTTGGAGTTAACAGGCAAAGCTAAGGAGTTGTCGGATTTACGCGCCAAATATGCACGAACAGAAGATGAAGCGGAACGATCGGCCATATCACCAGACATTATTGAACTGGAAAAGAAAATTATGGAAATGAAGAGGCAGTTTTTGATCAAAACAATTCAGGTACGAAACGCTGAGATTCAATTTTTAGAAACAAAAAAATAAGAATTAATTTAAGAAAGTAAGTTGATAGCCCTCAAATAATTCATTTTGTAAGAGCACACCGACCTATCGAAGTGATGTTGATAAGAATTTTCCGATTAATGGGATCAGAAAAACAGGTAGAAACAACTTCTATCTGTTTGTTTTTTAGAATATTGTCAAATGGATTATATTCACTTAACGTTATTTCCGATTAATTGTGGTCATTCTTCCGTTTTTAGTGTTAATTTTGTAGACTTAAAAGTAGATGATGGATAAATTGCGTTTTCAAAGTTTTGGAAGTGGGAGTAGTGGAAATTGTTATTTCATAGGGAATGCTTCAAATGGATTATTGATAGATGCAGGAATAGGAGTTCGATCCATTCGCAAATGTTTACGAAATTTGGGACTTGACTTTGAAAATATCTGGGGAGTATTTGTAACGCATGATCATGCTGATCATATTAAGGCAGTGGGGCCACTGGGTGAAAAACACAGGATCCCGATTTATTCAACCCGTCAGGTTCATGAGGGGATACAACGCAGTTATTGCGTTACCGAAAAATTGTATACCAGTAAGAAGTATATCGAGAAAAATGAAACCATTGAGGTGGGGGATTTTAAAATAACAGCTTTCCCAGTGTCGCACGATGCTACTGATAGCGTGGGGTATACTATTGAATATAAGGGGAAACGATTCACTTTTGCGACTGATTTAGGCTTTGTAAGCGATGATGTTGCTGCACATTTGGCTTTATCCGATTTTATCGTGCTCGAAGCAAATTATGATGCGCAAATGCTGGAACAAGGGCCTTATCCGATACACTTGAAAAAAAGGATTGCCGCCGATACAGGCCATTTGAGTAATGATCAGGCAGGACTTTATCTGGCTGAAAATTACAACGAGAAATTACAACATATTTTCTTATGTCATTTAAGCCGTGAAAATAATTTGCCGAATGTGGCCTATACCACCATTCAGAATTATCTGGAAAACAAACAAATTATTGTAGGTAAAGATGTGCAATTGATCACGTTGGATAGACTCACACCTTCGGAGGTTTATATATTTTAGAAAGTAGAAAATAGTAGGTAGAAAGTAGTAGGTAGTGGGTAGCATTGCTGACTGGAAATAGCAGTGTAAAAAATTTAAAGTAACAAAAAAGAGCATGCAATGATTATGAGAAAACTAATTATCATAGAGTGCCCACTAAGTTTTAGTTAAATAAGAGTTTATAGCATATCAGTGAAGATATTGTTGAATAGAAAATTGAATCTAACAATCAAAAGGTTAATCCCCTAACGGGGAATATTGGTTGAATTATGATTCTTCTATGGATATTAATTCCCTACGGGAAAAAACAGGTGAATTAAATAAATACAATTCTTTTCTCCGTTAGGAGATCAACATCCATAGAGAGCTCAGTTTTTTAACGATATTCCCCGTCAGGGGATAAACATATTGATAATAGGGTCTGTGTTAGTTAAGAGAAACTAGTAAGTAGTAGGTAGAAAATAGTAAGTAGTAAGTAGTAAGTAATAGGGAAGAGTTAAGAGGCAAGCGAAAGAGCCTGTGATGTGAGTGATATAAAGGCGAAAAATTAGGGGTAAGATTACCCGGACTGAATTATAGAAGTATGAAGAAATTAAAGACGATGATAAATTCTATAATCTGAATATTAAATTATCAAACATCAATTATCAAAACAGAATATTTACGCCGTTAATTCTAATTGCCATGCCATCAAATATAATTATTATGCCATTAAATTTAGTTATTATTCCAACTTATAACGAAAAAGAAAATATCGAGACTATAATTCGAGCTGTTTTTGAACAACCAACACCTTTCGATATCCTGGTGATTGATGATGGCTCACCAGATGGTACGGCGTCTATAGTGAAAAAGCTACAGGCTGAATTCCCAACCCGGTTATTTATGGTTGAGCGAAAAGGAAAACTTGGATTAGGAACTGCTTATATTACCGGATTTAAATGGGCATTGGAGCATGACTACGAATATATTTTTGAGATGGATGCTGACTTTTCACATAATCCGGTTGATTTAAACAAGTTATACGATGCCTGTGCTAATCAGGGTGCTGATGTTGCTATTGGTTCCCGTTATGTTACAGGAGTTAATGTTGTAAACTGGCCAATAGGGAGGGTTTTAATGTCGTATTTTGCTTCTAAATATGTCCGTTTTGTATTGGGTGTCCATCTGGCTGATACTACTGCCGGATTTAAATGTTATCGCAGGGAAGTCCTTGAAACAATAGAGTTGGACCGAATTCGTTTTAAAGGATATGCTTTTCAGATTGAAATGAAGTTTACTGCTTTCAAGTGTGGATATACATTGAAAGAGGTGCCGATTATATTTATTAATCGTATATTGGGAACATCTAAAATGAATAGTGGTATTTTTGGTGAGGCTTTCTTTGGAGTTATCCAATTGAAATTAAATAGCTTGTTTCGGAAATATCCTAAAAAAGGGATAATCCAAAGTCAGAAACTTTAGATTTGACTAATCCAGTTGGATTCCTGTTGCAGAAATTCTGAACCCGAGTCATTTGAATCCAGTGATAATTGAAAAACGGATATTGAATCTTAGAAAATTATGAGTAGGTTGCAAATTATTCGAAATGCCACAATTGTAAACGAAGGTCGAACTTTCACAGGTTCTGTATTAATCTCAGGCGAGCATATTAAGGCTGTGTATGAAGGCTCACAATTTATTGAAGTATCACAACCTTGTATAGAAATAGATGGTACGGGATTGCTGCTTTTACCGGGCGTAATTGATGATCAGGTGCATTTCAGGGATCCCGGCCTGACTCAAAAGGGTGATCTTTATACTGAAAGCAAAGCGGCAGTAGCCGGTGGAGTTACTTCGTATATGGATATGCCCAATACCCGCCCCCAAGCCACAACCATTGAAATATTAGAGGCTAAATATGCGTTAGCAGCTACGAAGTCACTGGCAAACTATTCATTTTTAATGGGTGTTACCAATGATAATGTGGATGAACTGAAAAAAGTTGATCCTCGCAAAGTTGCCGGAGTAAAGATGTTTATGGGCTCATCTACGGGTAATATGTTGGTGGATAATCAGGAAACATTAAACAGGGTTTTCTCAGAACTGTCAATATTAATTGTGACTCATTGCGAAGATGAACCTACCATTCAACGAAATATACAGCACTATAAAGAGCTTTTGGGAGAAGATATCCCTATCGAGTATCATCCATTGATACGAAGTGCTGAAGCTTGTTATAAATCGTCAGCCTATGCCGTAGAACTGGCCACTAAATATAATTCCCGATTGCATGTATTTCACTTGTCGACGGCAAAGGAAATGTCTTTGTTTTCATCTGACATACCATTGAAAGAAAAACGAATTACTGCTGAAGTTTGTGTACATCATTTATGGTTTTCCGATAAAGATTATGCTAAATATGGCAACCGCATAAAATGGAATCCTGCTATTAAGTCAGAAACTGACCGTCAGGCATTGATTGATGCTGTAAACTCGAATAAGATTGATGTAATTGCAACAGACCATGCCCCACACTTGATGTCTGAAAAAGAAGGCTCTTGCCTGACAGCTGCATCGGGTGGCCCACTTGTTCAGCATTCATTGGTTGCCATGATGCAACTTGTAAAACAAGGGGTTTTTACATTAGAGAAAGTTGTTGATAAAATGTGTCACTCACCGGCGGAATTGTTTCGAATAGAAAAACGTGGTTTCATACGTCCGGGTTATTTTGCCGATTTGGTATTAGTTGATCCTAACCGATCCTGGACGGTAACCGAAGATAATATTTTGTATAAATGTGGTTGGTCACCTTTTGAAGGCACAACATTTGATGCTTCCGTTTTGCAGACCTGGGTGAATGGTAATCTGGCTTATGATAATGGCCAGTTTGATGAAACTATTCGTGGCAAGAGACTTTTATTTGATTATTAATTCATTTAATGATTCGAAGTTGTGAAAAAAACGCATATAACACTCTTTGTAGGAGTAGTAATTCTCGCAATGGCTCTCGGCGTATATTTAGTACTTAATAAGCCAAAAGCTGAATATATCCACAATGAAGGAGAAGCGCAGGGAACTACCTATTCGGTTACGTACGAACAACCTGAAGGGATTGATTTACAGAAAAAAATAGATAAAAGGTTACATGAATTCGATCTATCACTTTCGACCTACGATCCACAATCGATTATTTCAAGAATTAACCAGAATGATCCGACTGTAAAGACAGATGCCGATTTTGAAGAAATGTTTAAAGTAGCTAGGGAAGTTTCTGAACGGAGTAATGGCGCATTTGACATTACGGTCGGTCCATTGGTAAAAGCATGGGGTTTTGGGTTCGGTAATTCACAACATGCTAAGATACCAGATGTATCAAAAATTTTGCCCTATATTGGTTTTCATAAAGTCAGGATTGAAAATCACAAATTATTGAAAGATGATCCACATATACTTGTTGATGCAAATGCATTAGCTCAGGGGCAATCTTCGGATATTATTGCCAGAATGATGGAAGATAATGGCTGTAAAAATTACATGATTGAAATTGGTGGTGAAATAGTTTGTAAGGGGTTGAATAAAAAAGGAGAAAAGTGGCAGATAGGGATAGATAAACCCATTGATGATTCGACGAGTGAGATTAATGAAATTCAGACTGTTATTTCAATAAGCAATTGTGGACTGTCAACTTCCGGTAATTATCGGAAATTTTACTATTTAAACGGGAAAAAATATGCTCATGAAATTGATCCCAGAACCGGGTATCCTGTTGTTCACAATCTTTTGAGTGCAACAGTTGTAGCTCCTACCTGTATTCTGGCTGATGCTTATGCAACTGCATTTATGGTAATTGGTGTTGATAGTACTTTACAAATTTGTAAAAGCGTCCCAAATCTGGATTGTTATTTGATTTATACCGATAAAAATGGAAAGAATCAAGTTGTATATTCCGAAGGTTTTAAAAAGTACTTGCCGAAATAATTTAGAGCAAAGCACTTAAAAAACTCTAGTTTTGTTAAATACAAACATTATATTTTTTTATTCCTGATAAAATAACTATTTTTGCACTCCAATTTTTTTTATGAAAAAGACCTCGTTTCTTCTTTTAATTGTAGTTTTATCTCTGTTCTCGTGTAGCAATTATCAAAAATTGTTGAAATCAGATGATGCTGAGTTGAAATATACGAAAGCAGTAGAGTATTTCAATAAAGGTGATTTTATGCGTGCCTCAACTTTATTTGATGCCGTTGCCACTTATTACAAGGGTACTGATCGATCAGAAAGTGTACTCAACTATATGGCTAAATCGTACATGGGCCAGAAAGATTATTTTTCAGCCAGTGAGTATTACAAGACTTATGTAAAGACCTATCCAAAAGGGAAGTTTGTAATTGAATCAAAATTCATGATTGGATATTGTTTCTATCTTGATTCTCCGGATCCACGTTTAGATCAAACTGCAACTAATAATGCAATAGCTGCTTTTCAGGAATTTCTTGATGTTTATCCTGAAAGCGACAAGGTGCAGGAAGCCAATAAATTGCTTGATGAACTTACTGATAAGTTGGCATATAAGTCTTATATGAATGCCAAATTGTATTATGATTTAGGTAATTATTTGGGAAATAATTATGAATCGGCAGTCATTACAGCTCAAAATACGTTGAAAAAATATCCTTCAACCAAATATAGAGAAGAATTATTAATGCTTGTACTCGATTCGAAGTATGAACAGGCTGTACAAAGTGTCGATGAGAAAAAAGCTGAGAGATATCACACAACCATTGATGAGTATTATAACTACACCAATGAATTTCCGACAGGTAAATATCGGAAACAAGCCGATAAAATATTGAGTGAATCAAAAAGAATAGTGAAAGAATAAAATAATATTATTATGGACTATAAAAAAGTAAATGCTCCTTTGAATACAATTTCCCGTGATATGAACTCAATGAGTGAGGAAGTAGGAAACGTATATGAAACTGTTAAAATCATTGGAAAACGTGCCAATCAGATTAGTGTTGAAATCAAAGCTGAACTTGACAAAAAATTGCTTGAATTTGCTTCGTTTAATGAAAATATAGAAGAAGTTTTTGAAAACAGAGAACAAATAGAGATTTCACGTTATTACGAAAAACTTCCAAAAGCAGTATTAATAGCTACACAAGAGTTTCTTGAAGATAAAGTGTACTATCGTAATCCAATTAAAGATAAATTGAAATAAACTATTTTCAGTATCTTTTACGTTTAGATAAAAGAACATTGTGCTAATTTTAACACAATGTTCTTTTATCTTTTTTTTGTTTGCACTAAGTTCAATTGATTTTTGTATTTTTGTAGGCAAAATCAATAGAAAGAAAAGTACAAAAATATCTCAATTTGAGTGGATAAACTCTCAATTAGGATCTCTAAAATTTAACAGAGTAAATTCATAAGTTTATGTTACAGGGTAAAAAAATAATTCTAGGAGTTACAGGTAGTATAGCTGCTTACAAATCTGCTCAACTTATCAGGCTTTTAGTAAAAGAAGGTGCTGAAGTAAAAGTGATTATGACTGCATTAGCAAAGGAATTTATCACTCCGCTTACATTGGCAACGCTTGCTAAAAATCCTGTATTAGTTGATTTTTTTGATCCTACTAACGGAAACTGGAATAGTCATGTGAATTTAGGGTTATGGGCAGATGCCTATCTGGTTGCGCCTGCAACTGCTAATACTATTGGCAAAATGGCAACTGGTATCGCTGATAATTTATTGCTTACAACCTATTTGTCTGCAAAATGTCCAGTTTTTATTGCCCCTGCAATGGATTTGGATATGTTTGCTCATCCAGTTATGCAAAGGAATCTGGAGACCCTTAAATCAATAGGTAATCAGGTTATTGAACCATCATACGGAGAATTAGCCAGTGGGTTGGAAGGTAAGGGCCGGATGGAAGAACCTGAAAATATCGTTCGCTATTTGGATGATTTTTTCACAAAGAAACCTTTAAATGGGAAAAAAATACTTATAACTGCCGGTCCGACATACGAAAATATTGATCCTGTACGTTTTGTTGGCAATTATTCTACCGGCAAAATGGGTTTTGCACTGGCAGAAGTTTGTGCCAGGCAAGGTGCGGAAGTTTGTCTGATATCAGGTCCGGTACAATTAAAAACCGTACATCCAAATATAGAGCGTATTAATGTTCAATCAGCAAAAGAGATGTTCGATGAAGTACTAAACCGTTTTTACGGCATGGATGGAGCTATTTTATGTGCTGCGGTTGCTGATTTTACACCTGTAGAGGAAGCTCATCTTAAATTGAAGAGAGGAAAAGAAAACCTGACGTTAGAATTAAAACCTACACAGGATATTGCTGCAGCAGTTGGAAATATGAAGACTGATTCACAATTTTTAGTGGGATTTGCCCTTGAAACAAATAATGAGGAAGCAAATGCAAAAGGTAAACTTGAAGCAAAGAATTTTGATTTTATTGTATTGAATTCTTTGCAAGACAAACAAGCAGGATTTGGATATGACACAAATAAAATCAGCATAATTCATCGTACAGGTTTAAAGAAGGAATTTGAATTAAAGAGTAAAAACGATGTTGCAGAAGATATTCTGACTGAAATTAAATATATCATTGAACTCTGATAGTTGATAATTGATAACAGAAACAAAATGAAACATTGGCTTTTAATACTGAATTTCGTGCTTTTTGCAGGATTTCTTCATGCCCAGGAATTAAATTGTACAGTGCAAATTAATTCCGATCAGATACAGGGAACAAATAAATCTGTTTTCAATACGCTTACCAAGTCAGTAACTGAATTTATGAACAACCGTAAATGGACAGAATTGTCGTTTGCAAATGAAGAACGGATAGAGTGTACGCTTAATATTATTATAAAGAAGGTAGATGGAGATGCTTTTACATCTGAAATTCAAATCCAGTCACGCCGTCCGGTTTATAATTCGACATATTATACTACTCTGTTTAATTTCAAGGATATTAATTTTGTTTTTAATTATAAAGAATTCGACCAGCTGGAGATGAATCAAAATACTATCTCATCCAATCTAACGGCTGTTTTAGCATATTACGCCTATATTATTATCGGCTATGATCTGGATTCTTATTCAAGGTTGGGTGGTACTTCCAGTTTTCAGGCAGCTGAGAGCATTGTTAATTTAGCACAGGGTGCTAATTTAGTCGGGTGGAAAGCATTTGAAAGCACCAAAAACAGGTATGCTTTAATTAATAATCTGCTTGATGAAGCGTTTAAAAAATATCGGAATTACTTTTATGAATACCATAGGCTTGGCCTGGATGAAATGTCCACAAATTCTACAAATGCAAGAGCCCGTATTGCTGAAGGATTGCCGATACTGAGAGAAACAAATAGAGCAACACCTTCGGCAATTGTTATTTCCTCCTTTTTAGATGCAAAGAACGATGAACTAATTAATGTGTTTTCAAAGGCTACTACCCAGGAAAAGGCAGACGCTGTTCAAATACTTTCGGACGTAAATCCTACCCAAACTACAAAGTACGAAGCAATTCTAAAACAATTCTGAAATAAAAATTTTATTTAGCAAGTTCAAATCAATCGTCTAAAAATAACAATCTATTTAGCTTCTTGAGTTTTGTACTTTTTAAAATACTAATTTATGCTGAAATCTTTACATATTTCGAATTATGCTTTAATTACTGAATTAAGTATTGATTTTGAATCCGGATTCTCGGTTATTACCGGAGAAACAGGGGCCGGTAAATCAATCATTTTAGGTGCACTATCACTTATATTAGGACAGCGAGCCGATACAAAATCTATAAAGATAGATGCAGAAAAATGCGTAATTGAAGCAGAATTTGATATTTCAGCTTATTCTCATTTGACAGGTTTCTTTGAGCAAAATGATCTGGACAATCAAGGTGCCTATTGTATTATCCGCAGAGAACTTACTAATTCAGGAAAATCACGTGCTTTTATCAATGATACACCGGTTGGGTTGAATGTTGTTCGTGATTTAAGTCTGCGCTTAATTGACATTCATTCTCAACATGAAAATTTATTACTGTCTAATGTAAGTTATCAGTTAGAAGTGGTTGATACTATTGCTCAAAATGGTAAAGTATATTCATCCTATAAACAAACCTATCTGAGTTGGCGGAATTTACAGACAGAGCTAAAGCAATTGCAAAAGACCGCTGAAAAACAAGCTTCAGATGCTGATTATATTCAGTTTCAATATCAGCAATTGGCTGATGCAAGTTTAATAGAGACTGAACAAACGGATCTTGAATCTGAACAAGAAACATTGAGTCATGCTGAAGAAATTAAATCAGAGTTATTTAAATCACAACAACTTCTAGAGGATGACCATGCCTCACTTCCATTATTAAAAGAAACTATAGCAGCTCTATCACATATCAAAAGTTTTATTCCCAATGGGATTAACTGGTATGACCGATTGCAATCATCGTTGATTGAGTTGAAAGATATTTCAGCAGAAATGCGTTCATTTGAAGAACAGGTTGAGTTTAATCCGTCTCGTCTTGAATGGGTTGAGAGCCGCTTAAGTGAACTCTTTACACTTCAAAAGAAATACAAAGTAACTTCAGTAGGTGAGTTAGTTCAGTTGCGTGATAGTTTTGGTAAACAGTTGCAACGTATTGATTCTTTCGATGAAGAGTTGAATGCTTTGAGAATGAAATTAGAGACTTGTTTTAAACAGCTAAAGGAAATTGCAGGTTATCTTACCGAAAGTAGAAAAAAGGCCTGTAACCCGATTGAAATGTACCTTATTGATCAACTTACTAAGTTGGGTATGCCTAACATTCAATTTCAGATTCTTGTTTCACCGAATATTGAATTTACCGAAAATGGAAATGATGAGGTACAGTTTCTATTTTCTGCAAACAAGAATCGTCCGGTACAACCTGTTACATTAATAGCATCAGGAGGTGAAATATCACGTTTGATGCTAGCAATTAAGTCCCTGGTGGCTCATAAAGCAGATTTGCCAACTATTATTTTTGATGAGATAGATACGGGAGTCTCTGGTGAGATTGCCAATAGAATGGGTGAAATCATGCAAACTATGAGTTCTGATATGCAGGTGATTACCATTACACATTTACCTCAGATTGCTGCTAAAGGTGCTCAACATTACCGTGTTTATAAAGACGAAACCGGTACGCAAACTCAAACACATATTCAACGTTTAAATAAAAATGAGCGATTAGACGAACTGGCACAGATGTTAAGCGGTAAGAATATCACGGATGCAGCTTTGCTTAATGCCCGGGAATTGCTGGCAAACGGATAATGTACTTTTATCTGTAAAGGATAAGTATATAGCAGGCAGAATTTTATTGTTCAGTGTTAATAGGTTGATCTTTTTTACGCTTTTTCTTCTTTTCTGTTTTGTTTTGTTTCTTCAGAAGCTTCTCTGCCATTCTCTTTTCTCTGGCAGCTCTTTTCGCAATTTTACGTTCTTCAAGTACTATTTTTACGTACTCCAGGTATGGTTCTATGTAACGTTTCCGTTTTGCTTCAAGTAAATCCTTCATGGTGATCATGATACCTGTTTCGTAAACAGAACCAAAATCAGGGTCATATATAGAACCGAAAAATCGCAGGGTGTGTGTTAATCCTATGTATGCGCTAAACATGGATGGAATGGTTTCTCCTTCTACACGAATTGCTTTTTGGAGAGCTTTATAGTCTGATGATAAGTCATTATGAATAAAGATTTCCTTTGCAAGTTGATTCGTCTTCTCACTTATCTGAATTGGATTTTTCGGACTTATCATTGAATCGGGATCAGGAAAGTAACGATGCATGTATTCATATATTAATTCGCGCGCAATCAGTGGATAATGCTCATATATTGTCACTTTTCCTATGAAATACCGCGTATTTTTTACGGTATGAACCAACGCTCCTAATCCATCCCATAAATTATCCAGGGCAAACAGGCTTTTTGTTCCCATCTTGGAAGTCTGATAATCCGGTTGAACAAAGGCACGACCTAATTCGATGGTATATGGTAAATAATCCTTAATAAATTTGTTGGTAAACGTAAATAAGTGTGCCATTACAAACTTTGGTTGTCCTTCAGCATTAAAATCAACATCTCGTCCCGGTAAATACCGATAGCCTCCTATTATCTGTTCTCCAATAGGATCCCAGACAATAAGTTGAAAATATGGCTTTACCATATAATCAAATTCATCTGTATCCATCTCCTCACCGGTTCCTCCTCCTCCAGAACGAAATGATAGTTCCCGCAAACGACCTATCTCAAGCATTACGTTGGGTGAATTATGAGCAGTAATGACGTATATTTCGTTATGTGCTTTGTTTGTCGGGCGGAGAAATCTGTCTACAGTCAGTTCTTTTTTAAGAATTTCCCTATCAATAGGGGGTATTATTGGTTTCATTATAAAAATGCATTGAAGATTAACCATTGAAAGTCTGGTACTACAAAAGTACTGTTTTTTGAAGTATCATTTCATAGTTAAATGCAATTTTGTGGATATTATATTATGATTTGTTTTTATATTAATTGATTTGTAACACGAATTGCACAAATTGCTTTTCAATGTGCAACTTAATTTATTAATATTGCTGGTTTTTACACTTTTCAACTTTGCTTTTTATAAAAAGAAAAACGCTTAGGCTGTTTTTCTAAGCGTTTAATTGCGTGTCTTGATTTACCGTCTGTTTATAACACTATTGAAGGCATTTTAAAGACCCTGGTGCCCAATTCTGCATCCATAAGGTAAAGTCCTCGTGGATCAGTAGCAAATAAGTCATAACGCTTGCAAAGATCCCCGGCGTTCTTTTCTTCTTCCCCCTGTTCCTTTACAAACCAATCCAGAAATTGCATAGTCCTGAAGTCTTTTATCCCATAAGCTTCGGCATAAATTGCATTAATGGAGGTACTAATAGAAATTTCATGTTCCAAAGATTCTTCCAAAGGATGTTTAAAATCTTTGTAATGTTTGTTAGGTGACGCGATGTCAGCAAACACCACTTTTTCATTGTTGTTCAATATGTATTTAATGAACAACATGGCATGTGCTTTTTCCTCCTGAGACTGAATGGCAAACCAGTTCCCAAAACCATTCAGGTTTTTTTCAATATAATAATTCGACATGTCCAGGTACAAATACTCCGAATAAAACTCTTTGTTAATCTGACCATTCAATAAGTCTGTGATTTTCTTGTTTAACATAGTGCTTTCCTCCTGATTTATGTTTTATAAAATATGCCAATAGATTGTGGTTTAAATATGAATTGACTGTAAGCTAATGTTCTATTTAAACAATCCAATGCTTACAAAAGTTTAAACTTCATACCATTTGAAGTGTCTTATTTAAAAATCAGTAACTATAACAATAACAAACTGCCTTGCAATTTTCAGTTGCAAGGCAGTAAATGGTAAATATAAAATGGTATCAGATTCTTTTGATATTTGCACCCAAGGCATTCAATCGTTTTTCAATATCCTGGTAACCCCGGTCAATCTGGTCTATATTCTGTATGATACTGGTCCCTTCTGCTGAAAGTGCTGCAATTAACAAGGCAATGCCTGCACGTATATCGGGTGATACCATCACGGAACCCCGTAACCGTACCTGCCCACTCTGACCAATAACAGTAGCCCGGTGTGGGTCACAAAGTATAATTTGGGCACCCATGTCAATGAGTTTATCTACAAAGAACAATCGACTCTCAAACATCTTCTGGTGAATTAGTACACTTCCCTGTGCTTTGGTGGCAATAACCAGAAATACGCTCAATAAATCGGGCGTTAACCCAGGCCAGGGTGCATCTGCAATGGTCATGATGGAACCATCAATAAACGATTCGATGGTATAACTGTCTTGTTGAGGAATAAAAATATCGTCTCCACGTTGTTCCAGTTTTATGCCCATTCGTCTAAAACTATCGGGGATAATGCCTAGTTCGCCGTATGCCACATCTTTGATGGTGATTTCGGAAGCAGTCATGGCAGCCATGCCAATAAAGCTGCCTACTTCAATCATATCAGGCAAAATTCGATGGGAACAACCAGTGAATGATTTTACTCCTTCAATGGTTAGCAGGTTCGATCCGACACCTGTTATTTTTGCTCCCATGCTGTTCAGCATTCGACAAAGTTGTTGCAGGTAAGGTTCGCAGGCAGCATTGTAAATGGTGGTTGTTCCTTCGGCCATGACGGCGGCCATCAGTATATTGGCGGTTCCTGTAACCGATGCTTCGTCGAGCAACATATAACAACCGATAAGTTTTTTGGCTTCTATTTCGTACCGTTTTGTGGATGCATCATAATGAAAGTCGGCTCCCAGCTTCTGGATGCCTATAAAATGGGTGTCCAGCCTCCTACGTCCTATTTTATCACCACCGGGTTTAGGAATGATTGCTTTTCCAAAGCGTGCCACCATAGGCCCTACAATCATAACTGAGCCACGCAACGATGCACTCTGCCGGTAAAATTCCTCCGTCTGAAGATAATCAAGGTTTATATTTTTAGCTTTGAATATACAGGTATCAGGACTTACACGGTTTATTTCAACACCCATGTTCCCCAGAAGACCTATCAGGTTATTGACATCAAGAATATCCGGCAGGTTGCTGATGGTTACAGTCTCGGAAGTCAACAATACAGCACAGATTACCTGTAAAGCTTCGTTTTTGGCTCCTTGTGGGGTAATGGAACCTGAAAGCCGGCGGCCGCCTTCTATTTGAAAAGAGGACATATATTCTTAGTTTCGTGTTTTGGGGAGTTGGATTCAGGGAAAAGAATGAAGTGTTGCAGCTTTTTTTAGATTTGTGCTTAATTGATTGTTAGTTTGTAGCCATGCATTTCTCTCGTAACATTCAACTTTTAAAACCTTCAAACTCTTTAACTGTTTGGCTTATTTTTTCTTCTTAGGTTTGTTCTTTTTATTGAACAATACATCACGGGATTCTACCAGTTTAAAGAAATCTTCCGGTATGTCCAGTTTGCCTTTTGAGAGCTCACGCAGGTCATCAAATATCTTTCGGTCATCCACTACTTCTTTATTCCAGGTAAGGAAACACTTTTTCATCTGATTGGCAATCAAACGAATCAATTCATTCTTTTCTTCTCCTTCAGGGTATAAAGCTACTTTTTCAATCATTTCTTCCAAAGTACGGCCGTAATGTTGGTAACGTATCCTTGAATTTTTATAAGGAATGCTTTCCGGGCGGGTATACAGGTTCTCTTCCAGCAATACTTCGTATGGAAAATCAATATCCAGCTTAAAGTCGGACATAATTGCCACGTGATCCCATAGTTTATGTTTAAAGTCGTTCACATCACGCAAATAAGGGAATAAATTTCCCATAATATTGATGATAGTTTTTACGCAACGGGTGCGTTCTTCCCGGTCCTCGATGGTCAGGGCATGTGCCACCATCTGTTGTATATTGCGCCCGTATTCGGGCATAATCAATTTTCCTTGTAAGGTTGAGTATTCCATATTGAGTTGAATAGTAAGATAAAGTACAAAAGTAGCAATTTATTTTCAGATATAATCTTTTTATAGCACGGAAGATCGAAAATGGCAGATACTCAAGTGAAGTTTGCCGTAGCTTGCACTTCCCGTTACTCGACAAACGTTTAACTTTCTCACGTGAGCCTGAAAGTTCCTGCTTTCCATACTCAATACCTCACCTTTTATAATTTTTATTTTACGAGGCAGATATACCTGCCTATTTATCACGAAACTTACTTATTCCTATTGTTTTACCTATAAATTGATTATTCGTTTACATCCTATTTTTGGGAATATTGTGTCGACAAAAGAATATAAAGCATTATCTTTTATACTTCGTAATCTTTACCTTCAGCAATAACCCCCAATACATTGTCTGGTAAACCTTCTATTCTTCTATTAATTTTAGCCATTTCTTCTAGTTTAATATTGAATGGTAGTTTTCATTTTAAGCCTTTCTTTGTTTCTTCAAATTCATTCTTACTGATTTTACCCTTGGAATATCTGTCTTTTATTATATCAAGTGGTGGCTTTTTGTTCGATTCTTTAAGTCTCTTTCTGGGATTTACAATTTTAATAACCAATACAATAATTATTACAAGAATGATAAAGCCGATGATCCAGCCCAACCAATATCCATATTCCATTCTGATAGTGTTATTTCCGGTCATTATCTTTCTTTTTAATGAATTCATTTACTCTTTATATTTCTGATCTTTTGATTACTCTTTTACGATTCTAAAGTTCGATTTGTTACACTTTCTTGTATGGTGAATCTGCAACTCCTTCCGGAGGTAAGATGTCGGGTAAATCAAGGCGTGCCACTCCTATTCGGGCATCAGCCATCCCATAATACACGTCGAAGCGATCAGGCATTCCAAGGTCATCGCGTCGATCGATTCCTGTTGGAAATACAACATTAGGAATGATGCCATTCCGTTCTTCCGGCATAAGTGGACTTAAAACAGGATTTACCGAACGATAGTAAATGAAGCGTGGATGTTCTTTGGAGAGAATCATGACTCCGGCTGAATAACATAGATGATGTTCATTGTTCCCCAAATCATCAACTTCACTAACGCCATGGTAAATTATCAACCAACCGTGCTTTGTAAGAACGGGTGGTGTACCTCCGCCAATTTTAAGCCGTTCCCAAGGAGAGACAGGTGTAGCAAGCCGGAGATGCGAATTAAATACACCTAACTTTTGAAAATCCTGACCTTCTTCAGGCATCGGACAATAGGATATCCATATACTTTCATGATAGATATCTATTTTTCGGGCATCTGCTTTTCTGACTGTTTCTTCTGGACGGGTATCGGGGAAAAGTGGTCGGTGAATAAGACCCATTTGCATTTTACCTGAGTGATTGGTAATTGCTACCGGGAAAAGGCAAGCATCTTTGTCATCAACGTGGGCGAAATCAATTCCGATAAATGATTCAAAAGTAGCAAGTCCAAGTCGTTTCCAATGAAATAAATCTTCTGAAACAGCAAAGGCAATTCTTGGTCCGTTGGATGAATGAGCGGTATAAGTCATCAAATAACGTTTGAGTGGTTCCATGTAAGTTACCCGGGGATCCTCGCAACCACCGCCACCGTCATCCCGAAGTTCATATTCTGCTTCCGGTTCCAACGCTATCCCGAGTCGCTCAACTCCGTAAGGATCTCCTGCTTCATTAAAAAGAACTCTGGCAATACCAATTCGGGAATAATTTCCTTTTGCAACGATACGGGGAAAAAGATAAAGTTTTCCATCTGGTCCACGAACTGCAGCGGGATTTAAAGTTCCTTCCACTTCCATAGGATTACCAGGTTCGGATTCCATAATCACTCCCATTCGTTGTAATTTTAATCCACTCATATCAACACCTCCACCTGTTTTCTGTTTTATTATTTATTAGACCCCAGACAAGCAATAATGGTTTCAATTACTCGTTTCGACTCTTCAGGATTTTGGATCCTGATTGAAGTTACTCCTGCTTCTTTGGGAGGATAGTCATTTCCTCCCGGGAATATGGCATCACCGATAAAAATCATCTCATCAATTTCAATTTTAAGTGTATCACGAAGTTTCATGATCCCATACGCTTTATCTATTCCTGGTTTTGTAATATCTACCGAAGTTGTTCCTCCAAGTCGAACTGAAAACTCAGGGATTAATGTCGCAAGGATTTCCCGTATTCTTACTCGTTTTGTAAAATCAGGATCCCATTTATTTTTTTCTTTGATAGGAGCTTGCTGACCCAATGCGGAATAGGTTATTTGGCTGCCACGGTCTTCAATAGTTTCACCCCAAACTTTTTCAATTTTGAAACCAACAGTATCAAGTGCATTCTTCAATGCATCAATGATTTTCTTTTTTTCATCCTTGTTGAAATCTTCGGAATATAATTTAACCCAACTTCCATCGAATTGGTAGAACTGTGTGCCGCAAGTTGGAAGTAGCGACAAATCTTTCAATACTTCATCATGTGGAAGATTGGAGAGAATCTGTTTCTCAAACTGTGGCCATCCGCCTCCTGATATAATAGCTACTTTGACAATATTGAGCAAATCATGCAGTAGTGATATCATTTCAGGATCAAGTGACGATTTACTTTCAGCAAGTGTTCCATCCAAATCAAATACAATAAGTTTTTTCATTTTTAGTGTTGATATCATTAGTATTATTCTTCCAATTTTACATTGTATTCACCACGGCGTGCAGCTAAGTTGCAGGTTGCCGTACGATACAAAGCTTTTTGTGCTTCCTGTACATTTGCTTCTTTTCCGTGCCAAATATCCAAAGCCGGTTGTTGAATAGCACGACCAAAGGAAAATGATAATTCCCAGGGTAATTTAAATTTAAGCTTGATATTCATGGCATTCAAACGAGCTGAAGCTAATTCCGAGGATTGCCCACCCGATAAGAATGCTATACCGGGAACAGCTGCAGGAACAGTACGTAACAGACATTTGACTGTTGCATCTGCTACCTCTTCAACCGATTCTTGTCTTGGACAAGTCAATCCGGGTACTATCATGTTGGGCTTTAAAATCATTGCTCCCAATACTACTCCTTGTGAATAAAGTTGGTTGAAAACTATATGCAATACCTGTTCAGTCACTGCAAAACAACGTTCCAAAGTATGATCACCATCCATGAGCACTTCCGGCTCTACAATAGGTACAAGTCCTTCTTCCTGGCACAAAGCAGCATAACGGGCCAATGCCTGAGCATTTGCTTCAATACATGCTGATGTGGGAATACCGTTGCCTATTGTAATCACAGCTCGCCATTTTGCAAATTGTAATCCCATTTTAGCATATTCTTTGAGTCGGTCACGCAAATTATCCAACCCTTCGGTAATTTTTTCTCCGGGATGTCCTGCCATAGCTACTGTACCGGCATCTACTTTAATTCCGGGAATAATTCCTTTATCGGTCACGGTTTTTATAAACGAAGTCCCATCTTTCAAATGTTGACGGATCGTTTCATCAAAAAGTATCACTCCACTGATACTTTTATTCAGGCCTGTTGTGGTGACTATCATTTCGCGATAGGCACACCGAAGTTCTGCTGTTTCCGGAATTCCCAGTTTGGCAAACCGTTTGTTACAGGTAGGATAGCTTTCATCCATCGCCAATAACCCTTTGTGATCAGCAACCAATGCCTTTGCGGTGTCAATTAGTTTTTGTGTATCCATTCTTATTCAGCTTGTTTTTTGGTTGGTACAATGTAAAGTGGGATAGTCGTTTTCTTTAAAACATCTTCCGCATTACTTCCCATAATGATGTTTTCCAACCACTTTCGGCTGTGCGATCCCATGACAATAATATCTACTTTCATTTCTTTTGCTGTATTTAATATCGTTTCGGCAATTTTGCCTTCATTTAATATCGTTTCAATTGATTCATCACCTAGATGTTTTTTTGTTTTATTCAGAAACTCCTGAGTTGATTTTTTTAAATCGTCCTTTATATCAACTTTCAATTCACGCATATATGTGTATGATGAATAATATATGGGCTGTTCAAAAATGACATGCAATAATATTGTTTTTGCTTTCATAGCTTTTGCTATTGCAAAACCCTGTTCCGCCACTTTTTGCGATGTTTCATCGTAATCCAGGGCAATCAATACTTTTTTAATTTTGATCGTTTTCATACTCGATTATTTCTAAATTATTTTGGTTTAAACTGTATTTTCAGGAAAGTGTTATTAGAAAATTTATACATATATGCATCTATTTTATCAAACAAGGCAAAGTTCAATATTTTAGCCTGGTTTATGTTACATAATTTTTAAGAAAAGTTGTATAATTCACACCTCCTAAGCAATAGGAACAATTAAATGTTGCATTTTAAATTTTCCGTTCGTCTTTTGTGAGCTCTAAAACTACTCATTCAATCCATATGTTCCACAAGTGGAAATCTTATCTGAATTTTTCATATTGAGGGAAAACGGCATGAAGATGCGACATTTTTTCAAATGAGCATCCACGGAATTCATTCTGCGTTTGTTCACTGTTCAGAGGGGGTTGAGAGAGGGTTGAGAGAGGGTTCATTGAGGGTTCATTGAGGGTTGGGAGGGGTAAACCTCATTGAACCCTCTCTCAACCCCCTCCGTACCCTCTTTGAAATACCTCTATATAGTAAATGAATGACGTTTAAATTTAGAAAATACTCCTGTGAAATGAGAAGCAAAAAAAATGAAGCAAAATCAAGAGTGAATTAGGATCATGTTAAGGATTGATTTCAAAACTACCCCAAGTACTTCAGCAGGCAGATATACAAGTTATGGTTAAAATAGATCGTCTATGAGAATAAAAATAAGACATTCATTTCGTCTGTTAAGAGGAAGATGATTACCCCGGGAAAGATTTTTCTATGGATTTCGATATAGTCAAAACATAATTAGTCGATTGCGGATTAATTATGTTAATAAGAATAATGTAATTGCCTGACAATATTTTATTGTAAGTTATTAAATAACAACAAATTATATTACTAAACTTTACAATTCGTTTATTTGAAATGGATGCAATCAGAGTATTCATGAACAGGCGTTCAATAATCAAGAATGGCTGTTAAAACATTAACTAAGGGCTTGTTGCTTTGGTTTGTAAAAAAAACAGGGACCTAAAGTGCTGGTAGAGATTTTAAACTTAAGACAATTTATGCCAAAGACAACTTGCAGTAGTTTGCAGTTGAGTAAAAAAACATATCTTTGGATACTTTGTTCTATTATTAAGAATTAAGAGCAATGAGCGTTTGATATTTTATCTAAAATTATAAGCACATGAATCAATATCTAAGTGATGAAACAGTTAAAATAGTAATAGCAACAGCTTCTTTTCTTGCATTACTTGTAATTGTATTTTTTGTATATAGGTATATCTTTTTTGCTTTTCGAAAAAAAGTATCTAACAGACCCGGTAAGTTCAATAATTTTATTTTAGATCTGTTTAAGATACCGGCTTTATGGATTATTTATTGGGTTCTATTAAAGGTTTTCACTTACATATTCCTCAGCAAATTTACCTTTTATTCTTATTTGTTACATATCAATACACTGTTGCTGATTTTTTCAATTGCTTGGATTGCTGTACAGTTTACAAAGGCCGGTGCCTATTATTTACAGTCCAAATTCGATATTGTGGCAGCCGACAACCTGAATGCCCGTAAAAGTTTTACTCAGATTAAGGTGTTTAAGGGCATAGCTAATTCAATAATTTTTATAATAGCAATTTCAATAAGTTTATTGTCTTTTGAACAAGTAAAAACGATTGGAGTAAGTTTACTTACTTCTGCCGGAATAATTGGAATAATTGTTGGTTTTGCAGCGCAAAAAAGTATAGGCATGATACTTGCCGGCATACAACTGGCCATCACCCAACCAATCAGATTTGATGATGTGGTTATTGTAGAGAATGAATGGGGTAGAATTGAAGAAATTACGTTGACTTATGTGGTGGTTAAGATATGGGACGAAAGAAGGTTGGTACTCCCTGTAACGTGGTTTCTCGAAAAGCCATTTCAAAACTGGACGCGGTCTTCGGCCCAAATTACAGGAACTGTTTTTATATACGTTGACTATAGTTTCCCTGTTGAGCGTATTAGGGAAGCTTTGCCTGATATATTGAAAAAGAATCAGGATTGGGACGGTCGATTCTGGAATGTGCAGGTAACAAACGTAACTGAGCAATTTAAGGAAATCAGAGTGATGCTAACGAGTGCTGACTCTTCGAAAAATTGGGATTTAAGAGCAGCAATAAGAGAGGAACTTATTAATTTTATCAATATTAATTACCCTGAAACATTCGCAACAATAAGAATAAAAAAACAGGTTCTTTAAAGCCAAACAGCACTAAAACTATTTATAGTTGACCTTTTAGAAAAATGTGAACAAGCTAAAAATAAATTAATTCTACTTGATTGCGATGATACTTTTCAAAATAGAATACTTTTGCGACTCATGTAGTTCCACCTGTATGTTATTTCCTATTACAAATATAGAAATTCTAAATTACTCTTTTAAAATAAGTTGAATGGCATCCATTCTTACCCGTGCATTTTTAATGAGTGATGCCAGTGTTATCTGTTCTGTAAGTGCTGTCTGAATTTCTTCAGGTCTGATATTCTTATTCTTTTCCTGTAATATCCTCAGTCTGTCTATTTCATGGTTTAGGGTTAAATTCATGCGTTTCAGTCCTTTTGTTCGTTCTTTTGCACTCTGTTCTTCTGCGACTTTTGTAGCTGCAGAGATCATATTGGGCAGGATCGTTTCCACGAACATTTCATTATCCAGCAAAGTCTCTATGGAGCCTGGAATCAACTTTTTGTTGAATGTTTCAACAGAATAACTCTCTGTTACCTCTTTGCCGGTATGATCCACTACAATTCTCAGCGGTGTATTTGGAAGGAACCGGTCGACATATATACTTTGTTCGCTCGTTGTTTCAAGAACAAAAAGAATCTCAATCAGTATACCCGGGCTGTTGGTATCTCGCAGGACACCAAAGCTGGCACTTCCGGTACCTGAACTTAATATCAGGTCTATGGAGCCTGTTGCCATAGGGTGGTCCCAGCTCAGGAAACTAATATCTTCCCTGCTTAGAGCACGTTTTCTGTCGAAGGTAACAGGAATGCCTTCTTGTGGAATAGAGGGAAACGAATCGGTGATTTCAGAAGCAGGTTGTAAAAAGTAGGTTCGGGCAGCAAGGTCTTCCATCTCCACATCAAAATGGGCAAAGACTTTCGTCAAATAAACTTCAAGGCTCTTATCGCTGTCTTCATTCTGAATTTGCTTCACCAGCTTTTCTGCTATCTTAGGACGGAAAGAATTCATTTCCAGCAATCTGTCACGTCCTTCAGCAAGACTTGTCAGAAGTTCTTTTTTAAAGATGGAAGTTTCGCTGATCAAGGTTTCAAGTTCCGGGCAAGCGTCTGCTGTTAAGTGGGATATGGTGATATTCAGCAATCGGTCACTGAATAATTTAGAGATTTCATTTCCTCCCTCCAGGTTTTCTTCAAAAGCATTCATACCTTCCTGAAACCACCTTACCAGTGCATGTTGCGGAGTGTTGGCAAGGTAAGGAATATGAATGTGTATATCTTCCGTTTGACCAATCCTGTCCAGGCGTCCTATGCGCTGTTCCAGCAATTCAGGATGAAGTGGCAAGTCAAACAGGATAAGGTGATGTGCGAACTGAAAATTCCGTCCTTCACTTCCTATCTCAGAACAAAGGAGTATTTGGGCACCATCAGGTTCCGAGAACCATGCCGCATTCCTGTCCCGTTGTACAATGGTGAGATCTTCGTGAAAAACGCCTGCTTTCAGATTTGAATGCTTAGCCAGGACTTCTTCCAATGCCAGAACCTTTTCTTTACTTTTGCAGATAAGAAGTACTTTTGCTGGATATAGTTCTTTCATGGCAGATATAAGCCAGTGAACGCGTGGGTCTTCAGCAAACCAGTATTGTTGACCGTCCGGAGTGTTTCCCAGCTCCATATCCTGAGTGAACTCGTTCGTCAGACGCTGAATCCACAGGTTGTGATCTTTGGTTGCCTTTAGGGGAATCAGATGCGCCTTCCGTATTGGAAATCCACTCATAGCCGATCGGGTATTCCGGAATAGCACTCTGCCCGGACCATGCTGATCCAGTAAATCTTCAATAAGTTTATCTCTAGCAGCATCACCTCCTTCAGTGAAAGATTGTATCCTTTCCTTTGAAAAGAGAGAGGTTAATAATTTTATATCCTTAGGGTTCAAGTCTTGTCCCAGATATAGTTTTTCCACAATGTTGGCTACGTTTTCAGGCTTGGAAGACTCATTCAGAAAATCATCATAGTTCGCATATCGGTTTGGATCCAGTAACCTAAGCCGTGCGAAATGACTTTCTTCTCCTAATTGTTCCGGGGTGGCGGTGAGGAGCAGCAGTCCTTTAGATACCTTGCTCAATTGTTCCACCACTGCATACTCCGGGCTCACCTTGTCAACCGACCATTCCAGATGATGAGCTTCATCGACCACGAGCATATCCCAGCCGGCAGTGATAGCTTGTTGGGTCCTTTTTGCCGAACCGGCCAAAAATTCAGTGCTGCAAAGGATAAGCTGATTATCCAGAAAAGGGTTGCCATCCGGTGCACTCCCCTCGAGCGAGGCACAGCGTTCTTCATCAAAGATATTAAACCACAGGTTAAACCGTCGCAGTACTTCTACAAACCATTGATGCACTAACGACTCGGGAACGAGAACGAGTACCCTCGAAATCCGCCCGCTCAACAATAAGCGATGCAGGATTAAGCAAGCCTCTATGGTTTTACCGAGGCCTACCTGATCGGAAAGCAGTACACGGGGAGCATACCGCGAACTCACCTCATGGGCAATGTACAGTTGGTGGGGTATAAGATCTATTCGTCCACCTACAAATCCATGGACGGAGGATAACCTCCGTTTGTAATCGTATTGCAGAGTTTCCCTGCGCAAGGCAAAGGTTTGTGGGGTATCAACATCACCCATAAAAAGCCTGTCATCCACGCCATGTTTTACGGATACATCCCCGAGATCAGCCTCCGATAATTTTCGGTCTTTCCCGTAGTACATGTACAGCTCACCTTCCAGCTCAACCTGCTTTATAAGCAATGGTTGACTGTTGGTATCCAGTATAGTATCGCCAGGTTTAAAAATAACGCGGTGCAAGGGAGCACTTTCCACTGCATACAGTCGCTTTTCGTTGGATAGTGGAAAATATATAAGGACCTTTCGGTTGTCAGTTTCAGTCAAAATACCAACGCCAAGTTCAGGTTCCCCTTTGCTGGTATATCGTTGATTTGGAAAAAAGTCTTCCATGTTACGTTTTAAGTGTATTTAATTTGTTTTGAATGAATGCGGGGGATAATCATTTAAATTCATTCCCAAAATGTATTTCTTTTCTTATTCTGTAAATTCAATAATTCTGTAAGTTCTGATTCAGACAATTATTCCTTAGCCCCATGATTCTTGGCTGTATCGATCCAATGTTCAGCAAGGATAGCCGGATTTGCCCCTAAGCCACGGGCAAGATGCAATGCTACCCCCATAATGAATACAGAAGCTTTATGAAATTCCTGATTTGTTTGCAAGGTTCCAAATTCTTCCTGCACCTTTAATTGAAGTAAATCTTTATGTTTTAGGGCAAATGATACCGGATCAATTACATTATCCTGAATATCCGGGATCATCAAACTATCCATCCATTCAGATCCAATGCAGGCTGCTAAAATCTCCGGAAGATCATTGCCCATTTGTCTCCACAAGGGTAATGTTTGTGTATCTCCGGATTCAGCTAAGCCGGTATCCAGCAGAAGTTCAAAGGCAATATCTGCTAAATTCTGCATGAGGTCTAAATATTCATCCTGTGCCTTTTCGAACATTTCAGTACCCTGGTCTTTCAGGTATTCACCTACACTCAAATGAGGCAAATCAGAAACTTCAGGACATCCATCCAAACAGGGAAATACAACCCCCTGGTACATATAGTGAACCTCCTCACTTTGTATTTCTCGACCAAGTGGAAATAACCGGCATGCCAAAGGACGTCCTAAATGAACGCTGCATCCGAAATCACCGATATATTGGCTGCAAGCTCGTTTCTCTCTCCAGTCTGCTTCACCATCAAACCGTAACCGAATCCCTCCAAACTCACAATAACGATCACGAAATACCCGTGGAGTAATTCTTTTCTCTCTGGTCAGGCACCTAAGCTCCCAGGGATTAAGCATCACCAGATTCCCATGACAGCAAGTTCCTCTTCGGGAGCAGGTGAGAGGCAATGTATCCTGAATATTGAGTTTGGTTGTTACCATCATTGTTGCTGTATTATTTAAAGTACAAATATACGCTATAAATTTAGAGTAAATAACTTTCTCCTTTCCTGTCAAGTTTTAATCATCTGCAATCACTGGATAGTTCATGTTTGAGGGAAGCAACTAGTGGACTCAAAACCAGTCATGTTTAAAAATGATAGTTTCATTACAGGGTTCAATATATACAATACCCTGTTCGTTGTAACTTGATGACTCTGGCAGGATATGGCACTGAACTCAACCAATACTCGAAACTCAACAGTGAGTAAAATCTTTCAAATGTACTTCAGCAACCTTATTCCCACCCATATATTGTAAGTTCGCTTTTTTAAAATGCCTTTGGTAAAGGATTTAACCAATCAGAATTTCTCATTAAAATTACATATTGGTAAGCATAATCCCTAAGCTTAAAATCACCGGTAAGTTTACCTTGTGAAGAAGTGCCATTAAACAAACGTCCTGTTTTTGAAAATGGTGAATTCAATCCATTAATTTTAAAAAGTGTTGTTGAATTTGTAGTTGTCAGGTCTTTTAAATCTTCTATTCCATCAACTTGTAAAAGCGATTTATCATCATATGAGAATGATTTCTTTTTCCAGGTTTGACTTTTACTATCCCACTCGTTGTATTTAGAATCAATTGGCAAACAAACAATCGAAATTACTTTTTTTGCACTCGTATGGGCTGAATTAACTAATTTCGAGGCAAAGTCATCTCCATAAAATTGAACAGGTACTTGATGAGAATGGAAAAATCCCCACATGCCATATAGTTTTTCATCTGCAAAATGCAGGATAGAATAGAGTTGTTTGTAGTTACGGAACATCGCTTCCGGCCTGTTTACTCCGGATTTTTCGGTACTACTATAACTTAAATTTTGAATCAGGTATTCAAAGATTGGCAATTTTTTACCAAATATCTGCTCAAATTCAATTTTATTTTTTTCAATTTTGCCAACATAGGTTTTAGCAAAAACAGAGATGTTGACTATTTCAGAGTTAATAAAATCAGAACGGACTATTTGCCTTAGTGAATCCAATATTGGATTTTTCTTATCACCCATCAACTTATCTATTAATTTAAAATATAAGTCAAAATCCTGTACTTTATCAATACCTGAAAAAGTAATTTGTTGAGCTTTCGGAAGGGTCTTATTTAAACCTCTTATTTTGACGATCTTATTATAAAAATCAGAATTTCCCCATTGTGCATTTTTCTTTACCCAATTCCGAAATACCCTCTTTAAAACTGTTTCATTTCCTGTTCTTAAGTATTCGTTAATGCTACTTGATTGGGCATAATCAAGTTCTGCGATGTAATTTTTAGTTCCTACTGTTTTATTTAAATACTTCAATAAACTGAAATCGATAAGTTGTGCATCTTGGGCGCCGTGAGATTCTCCTAATATTATAAATTGATTTTGCTCAGCATCAGTTTTTAATAACTCCCACCGGTTTGTACTAGTTAAGTCAAGTACTGCTTTATTGTTTTTTAGATAATCTAAATATTTATTTTCTTGTCCATAAACCGATCCATAAACAAGGAAGAAAGCAAAAATCCATTTATTCATTTGTTGTTTGTTTTTTATTAATCTTAAATTTTATGAAGATGTAAGGTTGTTCGCTAAGGTAACGTACAATGTGAGTCTGCGCAAAGCCCACATATTCATCCCATTTCTGTTTATCTTTTATCGTTGTGGTTTCATATAAGCCTCGTATAAAAACTTGTTTGGAGGCAATTGTTTACATGTTTAATTTCCTTGAATGCTTATATTGGTTTAAAGAAGTCTGTTTTTTTTAAAAATGAGTTACAAAGCCAATAACAGGCTATTAACTAGAAATATTTGTAACTGAATTTTATAATTAACTATTAACTTCAATTTGTTATTACAGGTCAATCATTCAAATTACCGTTGATTCGTAACGTTAAAAGGATGATAATTATTTATTCTTACGATGAAACAGACGATAAAAAAATCCTTTTATTCCGGTTTCTTTATAGGGATTACAATTTAAATCATTCGAAACAGATTCGGGAATTGTAAAATGAGTAAGGAATTGTTTTCTCCAACGGGCATTATGCTCAATAGCACGAAGTACATTGCCTGCTATGGGTAGTGCCAGTGTAGAACCCGAGCCATTTCCACTATAAAAATGGATTTCAGGTGTAGTTCCACCGACCCATGTTCCCACCACCAAATCGGGAGTATAAGCAATAAACCATGCATTTGAATAGTCTTGAGCTGTACCTGTTTTACCTGCCAGATCGGCACGGATAGCATACTGGTTTCTGATTCGTGTTCCTGTTCCCTCGTTGATGGCTTTTTGTAAAATAGCAGTAATCATTTCAGTGGTTTTTTCACTGAAGACTTTTTCCGTTCTGGCATACTTTCTTTTATACAGAACAGTTCCTTTGGCATCAGTAATTTTATTAATCATCACCGGTTCAGTCATTTCACCCTTATTGGCAAAAGCACCGTATGCACGAACAGCCTCATAGAGCGACAAATCAAGTGTTCCTAAAGCTATGGATGGCGTGTTATCTTTTATAGAAGGGAAATGAAGCCTGTTACATGTATTGATAAGTTTTTCACGCCCGGTTTCAAAGTACAAATCCAACGTAGGCAGGTTCATGGAGTGGGCTAAGGCATACCAAAGAGCCACAGTGCTGTCTTTTGTAAACTTATGATCAAAATTTTGTGGTTCCCAGTTGTTGTATTCAGGATATACTTTCTGAATATTTTTAAGATAGGTAGAAGGAGTAAAATTATTCTCCA
>Ga0302208_10000148_pt1 | contig 36282 bp, 5 predicted proteins | sample II_Fen_E2_3_FD_194577 | JGI IMG/M metagenome (GOLD analysis project Ga0302208, IMG submission 194577) | Peat permafrost microbial communities from Stordalen Mire near Abisko, Sweden - II_Fen_E2_3 | ecosystem: Environmental > Terrestrial > Soil > Wetlands > Permafrost | place: Sweden: Abisko...
CTCCCAAACAAAACCGGTATAAATTAAAGGCTTGGAATCACTACTGCTAAAGATTAGCATCCCCGTTTGAGGAGTTGTGATCGTGGAGGGATCAACGATCGGAAGATGGGGTAGCTCCCCTACTACCCTAAAATAACTCTGGCCCAATACCAAACTGAAGTCGGATACCAGGACTAGCAATAGTACTATGTAGAGTAGTCGTCTCAATTCTTAGATGCTAAAACTTTGTGGCAATTTATACAGAGGGACATACATGCGACTAAAACAGATGTAAAGTTTAGTCAAAAGAAAGCTAAAGATATTAAAAGAATATGATCGACCTAACTTATCGCCAAAATATTAACTAAATTTAATCATTAAAGCGTGAGATTCATCAATAGCAAGCTGTCTCGAAAATGAACCCGTTAAACTTGAGGAAATTTATTTGTATTATCAACGACAAACTTATGTAGCATTACCTGCAGCCGCATCCTGACACAAAGCGCGAGCCGGGTAAACCGACTCGCGCTTTGCACAACAGATAAACATATAATAGGAAGGTTATTTCATTTCTTTTTCCAACTGCTCTACCGTTTCGGGCAACGCTACAATTTTATTAGTTTTAGCATCCACCAGAATCAGCGTTGGAGTAGCCAGCACAAAATAGGCTGTAGCTTCCGGACTTCGGATTCCTTTCTCGGCACGCTTGTGTTTTAAAGCCGGATAGTCTGCTACAGCTTTGTTCCATGCCGAAATTTCAGTATCGGTTTCGTCCAGACTGATAGCAAAAACATCCATCATATCACGGTACACAGGATTCTGATACCAGGGATACAATTTAGCCATCAGCTCCTTGCAATGTTGACAATCGGCAGACCAAAATAGTACGAGCTTATACTTAGCTTCCGTTTTAAAATCGTGGAACTGGATTATCTTACCAGAATTCAACTTCCATGGAAAGTCAGGAGCCAAAGAACTTGGCACCAGCGTTTCCATACCTTTCAGACGAACTTCTATAGCTTGTCGTTTGTTTGTCAGGCAATACGGATCGTCCAGGTAGGGTTTCAACATTTGCATCCCCTGCGTAATATTAAAACTTTCGAATCCGGCATAGAAATAATCTACCATCCATCCATATACCAGAGGATGTCCGAGCTTGGCTTTTTCGATAGACCGTTTTCCCGCTAATGTGAACAATGAGTCACGAAGTGCAACATTGGAGGCACGTGTTCCATAAAGATTAACATAACTATTCATCCAATCCTTCAGATCTGAAGTCTTGGCCAGTAACGGATCTTTGAAATCAATCAGATCAAAATAATGATCAACCAAATTATCCAAACGGTCCTTTTCCGACCCTTTTAATTCGAACGGTGGAACAAATTGAAATTGGAATGTTCTGCTTACAAATGCATCTTGGTGTTCTTTTATTTGTGAAGTTAACCATTGGTTATATTCCTTTCTACGCACTTCATACTCTTCATTTCCTATCTGGTATAATTTCGACTTTGGTTGATCATAGTTCATCAAAAAGTTTTGTAGTAAACTCAACTGATTTTTCCTTTTCCCATTCTCTTGCGAAAACTTAGCAAACAGTGCATTTTCTTTTTCTCCCTTTTGGAAATAAGTGCTATCGGGATTATTCACCGCCTTCGGTTTTACCCACATTTCCAGATCCTGACTACCGATAAAAAAATACCGTTCCGACGGATAAGGAGTTGCACCCTCTTTTTCCACATAATCAAAGCGCAGCACAAACTGGCCGGGTAGCCGATCTTTTGGGACAACAAGTACTGCACTTTCACCACTTTTTATACTTGGATGTTCTATAAAAGGTTTTAATGCACCCGAGCCAGAGAGAGGTAATAAACTTATTTTACTCGAATACACTCCCGATAAATGGATCTTAAGATTCACATTTTCAGCAATTCCCCACTCAGATATGATTAATAAAATAACAATGACACTTAAAATACTCTTTTTCATAAACAATATATTGAATGAATAATTTGAGATTCACAAATACAAAAGTAATAAATACTTTCTAAGGAATAAGATCACGTAAACAACGAACACTGAAAGCATAACCAGCAACCTTTTCTACTTCTGACATTGCACTTGTAGTAGAAGTGATTGACAAAAATCTTCCTGTGTAGAAGTATCCATAACTATACCCTCCATTATAATAACCATAACCGGAAGATTGTGTCGTAGACCAGAAAGTTCCCTGTACTGCACGATTTACCAATGCTCCTCCTACTATAAAACCGGCAGCATGAAGCTTCAATTCTGAAGAATAGGCTTGATTATAATTTGACCAATATTGCGGATCTGCATCCACAGCAGTCCATTCAGTATTAGTAGGCATTCGCCATCCAGATCCCAACAGACGTTGGCAGGGATCATTAGTAGCTGACCAGTCAAGACTCTCATTACTACTAGTTAACCAAGGCACACCTGTTGGTTTAGGAATATAAGAAGCACCAACGGCCTTATACCCTTGTAAACGATTAAACTGCCAGTACCAACCTGCAGACGCATCTGTCGCATCTACCGCAGATACTGCTTCATTATCAGCTCCCAGATTTTGTGTAATCCAACATCTGGCAGCACCCGAGACATTAGAACTAATTGTTTTATATGTTACCGTTTTATTTTCAGGGGCACCATTCACACCTTGTTGATGAGTCACTGAGAATGAATTACAAATTTTAAAGCTTGTAACTGACGGACTATAAGAGATACCTAAATTGTTTTTTGCATAAGCACGGACATAATATGTGGGACCTTCTTGTAAACTATTCAACGTACCACTAAAATCTCCGATTTCACCACTTATTATCATAACGTTATCTGATATAGTTGGGGTAGTGACTGTTGTACTCCAACAGAAACCTCTTTCAATTATTGAACTTTTACCATCAAGAATTACAGTTGCATGCCCGGTAGCTGAATTTACATTCATCTCTGAAGTTGGGAATTTAACATCTGTAACTGATGGCTTTTCATACACAATTTGATCACGCAAACAACGCACACTAAAGCCATATCCAGTTACCTTCTCAGCCAAAGCTGTTGCACTAGTTGTTGATGTAGTAGATAAAAAGTAGCCTGTATAATAGTATCCATAACTATTTCCTCCATTATAATAACCATAAGCAGAAGATTGTGTACTACTCCAATAAGTTCCTTGAGTTCCTCTATTCACCAAGGATCCTGTTTGCATATAACCTGCTTCATGAAGTTTCAGCACTGAATTATATGCATTTGCTGCTATTGACCAGTTTTGAGGAGGTGCATCAACTGCAGTCCATTCTGCATTGGTAGGCATTCGCCAACCGGCACCTAATAGTTTTTGACAAGGATCAGTAGCAGAACTCCAATCACTACTCTCATTACTACTTGATATCCAGGCTATCCAACCATATTTTGGAATATAAGAAGTTCCGGATGGCTTATATCCCTGCAAACGGTTAAATTGCCAATACCAACCTGCGGAAGCATCAGATGCATCTGTAGCTGAAGATGCTTCATTTTCGGCCCCAAGGTTTTGTGTAATCCAACATCTTGGGACTCCTGTGATACTCGTACTAATCGTATTATAAGTTATAATTTTATCTTCTGGAGCTCCAACCATATCTTTTCTATGAATGACCGTAAACGGATTACATATCTTGAAACTTGTAACATTAGGACTAAAAGCCGTCCCAACACTATTTGTAGCATAAGCTCGTACATAATAAGTTGGTCCTTCCTTTAATTGATTTAATATACCTGTAAATGTACCGGTATCACTGGCCAGAACCAATATACTATCCGAAAGACCTGGTAGTGTATTTGTAGTACTCCAGCATAAACCTTTAGACAATACAGGCCTTCCACCATTTAAAGTCACATCAGCTGTAGCTGCAGCTGAATTAACGGTCATTGTAGCTGTAGGAATAAACACATCAGTCACAGATGGCTTTTCTAACACTATCATATCTCTTAAACAACGTACATTGTAAGCGTGCCCAGCAACTTTTTCGACAACTGTTGTACCACTAGTGTTCGATGCTATTAGCAAATAGACTCCAGTATAAAAGTATCCATAACTATAACCTCCATTATAATACCCATAATCAGAAGACTGTGTACTGCTCCAATAGCGACCTTGAACTCCTCGATTAACAATAGCTCCACCTGCCATATAACCAGCCGTATGCAGCTTTAAAACGGAGGTATAAGTATCGTTATAATTGGCCCAATATTGAGGTGCCGCATCTGCAACAAACCATTCTGTACTAGTCGGCATCCTCCAACCAGATCCCAACAAGCGTTGACATGGATCAGAAACAGCAGTCCAATCTATACTTTCATTGCTACTAGACAACCAAGCAGTCCAAGCATTTTTAGGACTATAGGAGTTAATTCCAACCGGTTTATAACCTTGTAAACGGTTAAATTGCCAATACCAACCAGCAGAAACCTGTGCTGTATCTGTTACAGAAGTAGCCTCTCTATCAGCTCCCAGGTTTTGAGTAATCCAACATTTTGGAGTCCCTGATATACTGGTACTAATGGTATGATAAGTGACTGTCTTATCTTCAGGTGCACCATTCATATCTTTCTGATGTATAGCTTTAAATGAATTACAAATTTTAAAGCTTGTAACTGCAGGACTATAAGATATTCCTTTAATATTCTTAGCATAAGCACGTACATAATAAGTAGGGCCTTCTGATAGATTATCCAATACATCGGTAAAGGCTCCAATTCCACTTCCAATAACAAGTAAATTATCTGATACTGTAGGCGTAGCATTTGATGTACTCCAGCAAAATCCTCTCTCTAATATAGCACTTCCACCATCGAGAGTTACATTGGCAAATCCGGTAGCATATGTTTGTCCCATTTTTGCAGTTGGGAAAGAAACTACGGTCACAGTTGGTTTCTCCAACGCAATTGTATCACGCAAACAACGTATACTAAAACCATATCCTGCCACCTTTTCACCATTTGCCAACGCACTTGTAGTTGCTGTAATTGAGAGATATGTTCCAAGATAATAATAGCCATAACTGTTTCCTCCATTATAGTAACCATATGCTGAAGCCTGCGTAGTGCTCCAGAAAGTACCTTGAACTCCACGATCATGTATACTTCCACTGGACATATAGCCTCCCTCATGAAGTTTCAATACTGAATTATAAGCATTTGATGCAGTAGTCCAATTTTGAGGCACATAGTCCGCATTATACCACTCAGTACTTGTAGGCATTCGCCATCCCGCAGCTAACAAAAGTCTACATGGATCTACAGTAGAACTCCAATCGCTACTTTCATTACTGCTAGATAGCCAAGCTACCCAACCATAGTATGGACTATACGAAGTGCCTACCGGTTTATATCCTTGTGAACGGTTAAATTGCCAATACCATCCAGCAGATGAATCTTTTTTATCAGATACTGAAGATGCAATGCTATCAGCTCCCAGGTTTTGAGTAATCCAGCACCTTGATGCTCCGGAGATATTGGTACTTATCACATTGTATGTAATCGTTTTATCTTCGGGTGCACCATTCATATCTTTTTTGTGAATAACAGTAAATGGATTACAAATTTTAAAACCAGTAACTTCCTGACTGTAAGATGTTCCAGCCGAATTCGTGGCATATGCTCTAACATAATAGGTTGGCCCTTCTATCAATCCTGTTAACGTATCATAGAATTCACCGGTACCACTTCCAATGGTCATAACATTGTCGGAAAGACTTGGAATTGGATTAGTTGTACTCCAACAAAAACCTCTTGCCGTCACTTTAGCTCCCCCGTCTAACGTGACATTAGCTGTTCCCTTAGCTGTACTTATCGTCATCATTGAAGTTGGAATAACCACATTAGTTACAGATGGTTTTTCAATTACGACAGCATCCCTTAAACAACGCACACTGAAGGCATATCCAGCAACCTTTTCCGCTACAGTTGTTGCACTTGTAGTTGAAGTAAATGATAAAAAGATTCCCGTATAAAAATAGCCATAGCTATAGCCACCATTAAAATAGCCATAATCAGATGACTGTGTACTACTCCAATATGTTCCTTGAACGCCTCTGTTTTTCAATGTACCTCCTTGTATAAAACCAGCAGCATGCAATTTTAATTCGGAAGAATAAGCCTGATTGTAATTTGACCAATACTGTGGTGCCGCATCGACATTAGCCCACTCTGTACTAGTCGGCATTCGCCAACCAGCACCTAATAAGAGGCGACATGGATCATTTATATCTTGCCAATTCATATTTTCATTACTACTTTGTAACCAAGCCGTCCATGCATTTATAGGATTATAAGAAGTAGTACCCACAGGTTTATACCCTTGCAATCTATTAAATTGCCAATACCAACCTGCAGACGTTTCTTTTAAATCGTTTACAGAAGATGGAATACTATCAGCACCCAAGTTTTGAATGATCCAGCATCTAGGCGCTCCTGATATACTAGTGCTAATAGCATGATAAGTAACAGTTTTATCTTCTGGTACTCCATTCAAACCAGTTTGATGAATAATCGTAAATGGATTACAGATTTTAAAGCTAGTAACAGATGGACTGTAAGAAGTTCCTTGCTTATTCTTTGCATAAGCACGGGCATAATAGGTCGGACCTTCTGTTAAATTACTCAACACATCGCTAAAGTCTCCAGTTCCACTTCCTATCACAAGAACACTGTCAGATGTGGTTGGTACAGTTACTGACGTACTCCAGCAAAATCCTCTCTCTGTTACCGGAGTTCCACCATCTAAAGTTACGTTTGCATGTCCAGTAGCTGAGTTTGTTTTCATTTCATCTGTAGGAAAAATAACATTAGTCACTGATGGCTTTTCTAACACAATTGCATCTCGTAAACAACGTACGCTAAAACCATATCCTGTCACCTTTTCACCATTAGCTAACGCACTTGTAGTCGCAGTAATTGAGAGATATGTTCCAAGATAATAATAGCCATAACTGTTTCCTCCATTATAATAACCATAGGCTGAAGCTTGCGTAGTACTCCAGAAAGTACCTTGAACTCCACGATCATATAGACTTCCATTATACATATAGCCACCCTCATGAAGTTTCAATACTGAATTATAAGCGTTTAATGCAGTAGTCCAATTTTGAGGCACATAGTCTGCATTATACCATTCAGTGCTTGTTGGCATTCGCCAACCCGCAGCTAACAAAAGTCGACATGGATCAGCAGTAGAACTCCAATCACTGCTTTCATTGCTACTAGACAACCAGGCTATCCAACCATATTTTGGAATATAAGAAGTTCCTGAAGGTTTATACCCTTGCAAACGGTTAAATTGCCAATACCAACCAGCAGATGAATCTTTTTTATCGGATACTGATGATGCAATGCTATCAGCTCCCAAATTTTGAGTAATCCAACACCTAGATGCGCCTGAAATATTTGTACTTATCACATTGTATGTAATAGTTTTATCTTCGGGTGCACCATTTAAGCCTTTCTGGTGAATAATAGTAAATGAATTACAGATCTTGAAACTAGTTACATTCGGACTGTAGGAAGTTCCCTGAGCGTTCTTGGCATAAGCCCGTACATAGTACGTCGGTCCTTCTTCTAGATTTTTCAATATATCACTAAAGGCTCCTGTTCCACTCCCTATTACAAGGACACTATCAGATGTAGTTGGTATAGCTACTGATGTACTCCAGCAAAAACCTCTTTCCAGAACCTTTGTACCTCCATCTAACACTACATTAGCATATCCGGTTGCAGTATTTGAGGTCATTTCTTTAGTTGGGAAAGTAACATTAGTCACAGTTGGTTTTCCAAGTATAATGGTATCACGCAAGCAACGTGTACTAAAGGCATAGCCAGCCACCTTTTCTACAGAAGTCACATCACTTGTAGTTGCAGTGACAGACAAGAAGATTCCTGTATAAAAGTATCCATAACTATATCCACCATTATAATATCCATAACCAGAAGATTGAGTGCTACTCCAAAATGTTCCCTGAATTCCACGGTTTTTTAATGTTCCACCTAACATAAAACCACCTTCATGCAATTTCAATACAGAATTATATGTAGCAGAAGCAGTAGTCCAGTTTTGAGGAGACCCATCCGCAGCACTCCACTCAGAACTCGTTGGCATCCGCCAACCACAGCTTAACAAGTTCTGACAAGGATCAGCCGCTGCACTCCAATCACTACTTTCATTGTTACTGGATACCCAGGCTGTCCATGCATTAGAAGGGCTATAAGAAGCTCCGACAGGCTTATATCCTTGTAAGCGATTAAATTGCCAATACCAACCTGCTGCAACCTGTGCTGTATCATTTACAGACGTAGCTTCACGATCCGCTCCTAAGTTCTGAGTTATCCAACATCTTAAGGTCCCTGATATATCAGTACTAACTGATTTATATGTAATTGTCTTATCTTCTGGCGCACCATTTTGTCCTGTAATATGTATAGCCGTATATGGCTTACAAATCTTAAACCTTAACGCCGTTGGACTATAGCTCGTTCCGACACGATTGGTTGCATAAGCTCGAACATAATATGTCCGTCCATCTTGCAAACCTACTATAGAGTCCGTAAAGTCTCCAAGACCTGTTAATGCATCAGGAATAACATGATCAGCAGTTGTAGGATTACCTGTAGAATTCCAGCAGAGTCCACGTGCAGTTACAGGAGCACCACCATCAGGAGTTGCTGTAGCTGTTCCAATTACAATATTATCCGTTAATTGTACAACTGTCACATTACTCAAACCTGGTTTAGTAAGGACGATCGTATCACGCAAACAACGCAAGGATCCTCCATTTGCCTTGATATTATTAGTTACCCGACTTAGTCCTGTGGTAGTATTGAGTTCGAGGTAAGAACCATTCGTAACACTGGCTTGTGTAGCACCCCAGAAAATACCGTAAGCACCTCTATCTGTCAATACGCCTGATTTTAATTGACCTGCAGCATGTAGCTTCAATTCCGAAGTATAGGCATTATTACCAGTCCATCCACCATTGGTTACAGCATTAGTCCACTCTGTGGAAGTAGGAATACGCCATCCTGTACTTAACAATATATTACATGGATCAGTAGCAGCAGTCCAGTCGCTACTTTCGCTAATACTAGCTGTCCAGGCAACTGTTGGAGTCAACGTAGTTCCCTGATAATTATATCCCTGTGCACGGTTAAACTGCCAGAACCAACCTGTAGCTGCCGCAGTAGTGTCTTTTGCTGCAACAGCAGGACTATCAGCCCCAAGATTCTGTGTAGTCCAACAACGAGCTGCTCCGGAAAGCGTGCTATTTACTGAATGATAAACAACTGTCTTAGTTACCGGAGATCCATTCAGACGTGTGCTATGCAGAACGCTAAATGCAGGAGGACAAATCTTAAACGTAGTTGTCTGTGGACTATAACCCAAACCGATTTTGTTAGTAGCATAAGCTCTTACATAATAGGTTGGTCCTTCTTTCAATCCTTCAATGAATCCGCTGAAAATAGAGTCCGTAGAGCTACTCGGTATATTATGATCATTAATCGTTGGATTTCCAGTGGTGTTCCAGCAGATTCCTCGAGTCAAAATAGCCGATCCACCGTCAGTAACTATTTTGGCCGATCCAACAGCTGTACTATCAGTCATTGTAACAGTTGAAATAACAACATTACTCAAGGTTGGAGGCATCTTCACAATACCATCGCGTAAACAACGAACGGAAAAACCATAGGCTTTATCATTCGTAACCAGAGCACTCCCTGCATTATAGAATTGGAAGTCATAAGCTGTAGTAGCACTAGCACTAGTGCTACTCCAGTAATTTCCTTGTGAACCACGGCTATATAATACCGAAGTATTATAAGCTAAATAACCGGGATTATGAAGTTTCAGAGCCGAATTATACGGATCGGCATAAGTAGCCCAGTTTTGTGGAGCTCCATCCACATTGGTCCACTCAGTGCTGGTTGGTAAACGCCAGTCGGTTCCCAACATACTGTTACATGGGTCATTAATAAGTGTCCAGCCACTCGCTTCATTAAACCCACCGTACCAGGCAACAGGAGTGGTAGATCCGCCATTTTTGTATCCAAGAGCATGGTTGAATTGGAAATACCATCCAGCTGAAGCTTCGGTAGCATCAAAAGCTGAAGTTGCCGGATGATCGGCTCCCAGATTCTGCGTAATCCAACACTTGGCAGCACCTGACATATAAGTTCCCACAGCATGATAAGTAACCGTTTTGGTAACAGGAGCTCCTCTGAATCCAACTGTATGCTGAATATTAAATGTATCCGGACAAATGCTAGTCAAAATAGCACTGAATCCGGTTCCTTCGCCGTACGTTGTACCCGCACTATTGGTGGCATAAGCCCGTACATAATATTTAGGTCCTTCGGTCAGGCCGGTAATGGTACCGGTAAAGTTACCTGTTCCAATAGCACTATCAGTAATATGGTTATCGCTCAGGGTTGGGTTACCCGTCAGATTCCAACAGAAACCACGCTCAGTTACGGATGCTCCACCATCAGAACCTATGGCAGCAGAAACATCAGCCGAAGTTCCGGTCATAGACGATACGCTGACCGACACCTGACCTACTGATGGTGCTGCAATAACAATCGTATCACGCAAACAGCGAAGTGTAAAACCATACCACTTGGAACTGGCAGTAGTGGTATACAGAGTATTCACCCCGCTACTAAACTGAAGATAGGTAGCAACTGTACTCGAGTTTGCAGTACTGCTCCAGAAAATGCCATAGGTATTCCGTCCCAGTAATGAACCATCAGCATTACTCAGGTATCCGGAGTAATGAAGTTTCAATGGAGCCGTATAAGGGATACCTCCGTTAGCCATCACATTGCTGTACTCTGTTGAAGTAGGAATACGCCAACCGGAGCCAAGCAAATGAGCACAGGGATCGTTCGTAGCAGTCCAGTTACTTGTTTCATTAATGGCAATCCAGGAAATTGCAGGAGTACGAGTGGTACCATCATGTTTATATCCCTGAATCCGATTAAATTCCCAATACCAACCGGCAGATTTTTCTGTTGCATCAGTGACAGCTGTTGCTATAGAGTCCGCACCCAAGTTCTGAGTGATCCAACAAACTGCCTTACCGGAAAGCGTACTGCTCACAGAGTGATAAGCCACCCGTTTAGTAACCGGAGCACCATCAATACCGGCAATATGTTGAACAGTAAATACCGGTGGACAAATTCTAAAGCTATTAACCGGACCATACGCTATACCCACACTATTGATAGCATACCCTTTCACATAATAGGTCGGACCTTCTACCAAACCGCTAATTGTACTGCTAAAGTTACCAACATCGGCTCCACTGGTAATCTTATTGTCGGATATTGATGGATCACCCGTTGTATTCCAACAGAAACCCCGTTCTGTTACCGGAGAACCACCATCGGGAGTGACAATAGCCGACACACCGGCAGAAGATGAGGTCATAGCAGAGAACGTGACATTACTAACCGATGGTGTAGAGATCACAACGGTGTCTTTCAAGCAACGAAGTGTGAAACCATGCCATTTATAACTACTATAGATATTATTAGCTCCACTACTAAATTGAAGATAGCTAGCATATGTAGTGGTTGTAGCCGAACTACTCCAGAATATACCATACGAACCTATATTTTGCAACACACCGGCAGCATAGCCTAAGTTACCGGAATAGTGAAGTTTCAACGGTGTACTAAATGGAATACCTCCATTGGTTATCACATTAGCATACTCAGTTGAAGTCGGAATACGCCAGCCACCACCGAGCATACGGTTACATGGGTCATTAGCCGGTAACCAGTCACTGGATTCGGTGTTACTGGTCCAGGCTGTTGATGGTGTACGGGTGGTTCCATCATGTTTATATCCCTGAATCCGGTTAAACTGCCAGTACCAACCCGCAGACGGCTCAGTGGCATCATTCACTGCAGTAGCCTGATGATCGGCGCCCAGATTTTGCGTAATCCAACAACGTGCAGCACCGGAATAGGTGGCGCTTACAGCATGATAGGTAACCGTTTTATCTACCGGAGCACCATTCAATCCGGCAACATGCTGAACGGTAAATTGTGGAAGACACACTTTAAACTGTGTCACCGTAGAGCTATAAGTAGTTCCAATGTTGTTAGTTGCATACGCCCGGATGTAATAGGTAGTCCCTTCTACCAGCCCGGTAATACTATCGGTAAATATTCCGGTATTGCTACCCTCTGCAACAACATGATCGGTCAAATCCGGATTACCGGTGGTATTCCAGCAGAATCCTCTGGCTGTAACCGGAGATCCTCCATCAGGAGTCGCAGCAGCTGTAGCAATTACAGTTGTTTTCGATTTTCCGGCAATAGTCACATCGCTCACAGATGGAGCACTTATCACAATAGAGTCTCTCAAGCAACGTAGTGAAAATGCATATTTAGATTTAGAGTTTGCATCAACACCAGCTATTCCAAAACTAGACGAAGAATATCCTGTATAGCAGGCATCCGTATTATTGATTTGTGTTGACGACCAGTGATCACCTTGTATAGTTCTGTTTGTAATGGCTCCGTTATACAAATATCCGGCATTATGCAATTTGAGTATTGAATTGTACGCATTGGTAGTGTTAGCCCAGTTTTGTGGTGCGCCCTTAGCGTTTGTCCATTCCGTACCAGTTGGAATTCTCCAGCCATTTCCAAGTAACAGATTACAAGGATCATTGGCAGGAACCCAATCACTGCTTTCACTGATGGTAGTAGCCCAGGTTAGCGGATAACGAGCTGTTGTGAACTGATACCCCTGAACGCGATTAAACTGCCAGTACCAACCGGCAGACGGTTCAGTACCATCGGTAGCTGAAGTAGCCTGATGATCGGCACCCAGATTTTGTGTAATCCAACATTTAGCAGCTCCTGAAACATTTGTACTAACAGAACCGTATGTAACCGTCTTGGTTACAGCAGCTCCGTTTAATCCTTCGTAATGGAGAACTGCAAAGGCTGAAGGACAAATCTGGAAGGTCGCAGCAACTGCACTGTAAGCCGTACCGGCACTGTTTGTTGCAAATGCCCGCACGTAATAAGTTTTACCTTCTATCAGGTTCTTAAGCGTATCGGCAAAATTACCTATACCACTACCCACATTAAGCGTATCGTCAGCTATTGTTGGATTACCGGTCATGTTCCAGCAAAGCCCACGAACCGTAACCGGAGCCCCACCATCGGTAATAACAGAAGCCGTACCATTAGCCGTAGTCTTGGTGATATTTGATATCACTACATTACTTACACTGGCACGAATGGCCTGTGTAGTTAAACTATCCAAATTACCATAGCCAGTACCTTTACTGTTGATAGCATAAGCACGAACATAGTATTTCGTTCCGGGAGATAAACCTGCAAAAATGCTGGTGTAAGTAGTATCTCCGGCGGTAGGATAAGTTATTCTGGTCGTCAGTGCTATGGTAGGATTAGGAGTAGTACTCCAGCAAATACCCTTAGCAGTAATCGGCATTCCACCATTATCAAATATAATACCTCCACTGGTTGCTTTTACACTATCTACAGCATAAGGATGTATGGTAGTCACTGTCGGTAATTGAACTGCCAGAGTCGTAAACTGAACCTGACTACCATAACCTGTACCCACCGCATTGGTTGCATAAGAACGAACATAATAAGTGGTAGCAGACGTTAGCCCTTTCATGTCTGCAATAAAACTTCCAATGGCACTGGATGAATTATCAACCGTTTTTGTTGTCAATGCAATGGTAGGATTACTGTACGTACTCCAGCAAATACCTCTGGTCAGAATAGGAGAACGTCCATCGTCTGTTATCACTCCACCACTGGTAGCAGTAGTGGCAATAATCTTAGTTACCGGCGTGGTGGCAGTAAGAGTCGGAATTCCATTGGTTTGGAAAGTCCGTTCTATACCATAAGCCGTACCGATCATGTTAATTGCATAAGCTCTCACATAATAAAGCGTATTGGGCAATAAGCCGGAAACCATTGCTGTAAATGTATCTGTACCTGAGCCATTGGTAGTGTGACTATTACTAGTAGTAGGATTGGTAGATGTACTCCAGCAAATTCCTTTCAGCGTAATCGGCTTACCTCCATCACTCGTAATTTCGCCTCCACTCATGGCCGAACTTCCGGTAACCTGCGTAAGTTCAAGCGTATTCAAAACTGGAGCTGTAGGGAATAGAGTTACAGTTACCTGATTTCCATAACTAATACCAGCACTATTAACGGCATAAGCTCGTATGTAATAGGAGATGCTCAGTTGCATATTAGAAATAACACTATTGTACTTACCGCTTCCCATACCATTTGATGTTTTATTTACAACAACGGTATCCGGATTGAAACTGGCATCGGTACTCCAGATAACACCCCGTTCGGTTATATCGCCACCACCATTAAAGGTAATGTTTCCACCTGTCACAACAGATGATTTTGATGTCTGAGTAGCATAAGTAGTTGTTATGATAGGCAATGCCACCGGTGTAGTAAAGGTGACCTCATTACCATAAGCTACTCCCTGATTATTGCTGGCATAAGCACGAACATAATAGGTAGTAACTGGTGCCAAACCAGTCAGACTACTATAGAAGTTATTTCCAGACCAACCATCATAAGTCGTTTTTGTATAAAGCCCTACCGTTGGATTCGAACTGGTACTCCAACATACACCATTATTGGTTATTGGAGTTCCACCATCACTAAGCAACGTTCCGCCTCCACTTGCTTCATAGCCTGTAGACGAAGGGTAAACCGACATTGTTGTTAGTTTTACAAAATCAAGTGTTGTAAAGCTAATTACATTACCATATGCAATTCCTATACTATTAACAGCATAAGCCCGAACATAATAAGTTGTTCCGCGGTTCAAACCACTCATGGTAGTCGAGAAATAACCAAGACCCATAGCCCCTTGTACCACCTTATTTACCACTACTGTGTCGGGTCTAAAGTCTGCACTGGTCCCCCAAACCAAACCTCTTGACAAAATAGATTCTCCGCCGTTATCAGAGACATAACCTCCTGAGGTAGCTGATGTACCGTAAACATTCCATGCATCGCGTGTAGCCAACGTAGCCAATGTGGCCGGATCGGTAGTAAATTTCAATATATTTCCATAAGCTATTCCGGCAACATTGGTAGCATAAGCCTGAATATAATAATCGGTATTTCCTTTTAATTCAGACAGGTTGCTAACGAAAGTTCCCGTGCCGGTGCCATTGTAAGTTCTGGCTGTGACAGTATCCGGATTAAAGTTCGGTACTTTGCTCCAGAGCACTCCTCTTGAACTTATATCCGCTCCACCATTATCGGAGATAGTACCTCCACTCACCGCTTTGGTAGGACCGGTGGCATAAGCATAAGCCGTTGTTAAGGTTGGAAGCGTTGGCGTTCTGAAACTCATTTCATCGCCATAAGCAGTACCCACCGAGTTAACCACATACGCCTTCACATAATAAACTGTGTTCGGAGTAAGACCTGTGAGAGCCGCACTAAAAGTACCTTTGTAATATCCGGTTTGAGCGGTCTTATTAAATGTAATAGTATCAGGATCAAAGCCCTGCTGTGTGCTCCAATAAATACCACGTGAAGTAACCAACGATCCACCATGACTGAGAATATTCCCCCCACTTACACCGGCAACCGAACTGGTTGCTATCGGTTGAAGTGTTACAATAGTAGCCAAAGTAGGCGGCTCGGTTGTAAAGCTTTCCACCTGACCATAAGTCAGTCCCACACTGTTTCGTGCATAGGCACGCAGATAATAGGTAGTACTTCCCAGTAATTCGGTAATTGTCCGCATAAACAAACCATAGGCTGAACCATCCGAATAATGTTCATCATTAGTGGTTGGAAGAACACTTGTACTCCAGCAAATTCCGCTCTCCAACACATCCGTTCCACCATTGGAAGTAATATTTCCTCCTGTGGTTACATTTACATTAGTTACCTTCGACGGAGCCACCGTTGTTATGATCGGAAGATCGAAAGTAGTAAAAGAAACCTCATTACTTGCATACCCAGTGCCGGCGATATTTGTGGCATAAGCTCTTACATAATAAACGGTACCTTTCTTCAGATTAGTCAATGTCGAACCAAAGTTTCCTGATCCCGATTGAATTGTTTTATTCACGGTAACCGTATCCGGTAAGAAACCAGAAGTAGTACTCCATACAACTCCCTCGGTGCTAATCACTCCACCACCATTACTGCTTATTGCTCCACCACAGTAGCCTATTGTTCCGCTAGCGCCACTCACAGCAGAAGTAGTAGTTAATGTCGGAATTACAGGTGGTAAAGTTGTAAACTCTTCAACATTACCATAAGCTGTACCGGCATCATTAATGGCATAAGCCCGGATGTAATATTTGATACTTCCCATTAAACCGGTCAGACTATGAATAAAGTTACCAATGCCCACCCCACTGGTAGTACGTGCATCGTAAATAGTCGGATTACCTGTTGTATTCCAGCAAATTCCGCTGGTATATACCAAAGCTCCACCGTCACTGATAATATCACCACCACTCTTGGCCGTAGTACTTGTTATCTCAGAAGCCGGCGTAGTAATAATCGTAGCAATGGTAAAGGTGGAGAAAGTTATTTCAGCTCCATAACTTACTCCGACAATATTGGCTGCATACGCTCTGGCGTAATATTTTGTGTTAGGAGTCAGACCACTCAGACCTGCAGCAAAACTTCCATGGCCGCTGGTGCCACAAGCTGCATGTGGTCCGTCCACAGAGGAACCTCCGGTTGTATTCCAGCAGAATCCTCTCTCTGTTACATCGGCACCGCCAATATTTCCGACATAACCTCTTCCCAACGCTGTTGTACCACCAATATTAATCACATCCGTTGTTGAAACTGCTTCCAATATCGGTGCTGATGTTTTTAAACTATCTAGATTTCCATAAGCAGTTCCAACACTATTAATTGCATAGGCCCTCACATAGTACTTAGTACTTCCCATTAATCCGGTTATGGTAATACCAAAACCTCCGATACCGCTTCCGTTATAAATATAGCTATCGGCCGTTGTAGGATTAGGATGTGTACTCCAACAAACTCCACGTGTATATACCGATTGACTTCCATCACTATTAATATATCCTCCGGTAACAGCTGATATATTAGTCACCGATGTAGGATGAGTGGTGGTTATATAAGCAGTAGTAGCGGTAAACAAACTATCCAGATTTCCATAAGCTACCCCAAAACTATTCACGGCATAAGCACGAACATAATATTTTACACCAGGAGTCAAACCTGTGATATAACTGGTAAAACTTCCGGTACCTATACCACTAAGTGCCTCCGACGTTTTGGTTGTCAAATCGATTGTCGGGTTCACATCAGTGCTCCAGCAAATACCTTTGGCAGAAATTATATCATCGCCGGTAAAGGTAATATCACCACCACTTACAGCCGAAAATCCGGTTATGGTATTGGGTGCTGTAGTTGTCAAAATAGCCAATGAAGTAGTTCTGAAACTAGCTTCACTACTTATAGCCATACCAACACTATTTATAGCATATGCCTCTGCATAATAAGTTGTATTCGAAGTTAAACCTGTCAGTTTTGTTATAAAAGTACCAATGTCTGTTTTGTTCAATGTGGTTGACGACACATAGATATAGTTAATATGGTCAGTACTATAGCGTATTCCACGATCAGTAATAGGAGCACCTCCATTATTCTTTATCAGGAAAACACCTGTTGCCGTATAATTGGTTACATCATCAATGCTAAAGGTTGGAGGCATCACTTCAGCCAGAATTGGAGGCAAGGTAGTAAATACCTTCAAATCTCCATAAGCTTTCCCATAGCTGTTCACTGCATAGGCACGAACATAATAAGTGGTGCTACCTAAAAGATTGTCCATTTTTGTAGGGAATATTCCCACACCGGAACCATCGTTTGTAATAACGGTAGCTAAAGGATCGGTAAGCGGGTCACCATTTGTACTCCACATAATACCTCTCAATGTGATTGGAGCTCCACCACTACTCTGAATATCACCGCCACTGTTTCCAGACATGCTGGTAATTTCGGTTACAGGAAGAGTTATAATTAACGGAGCATCCGGAATAACAGTAAGGGTCAAATCATCACCATATGAAACACCGACCTTATTCACAGCATAAGCTCTGAAATGATAAAGCACATTCGGAGTTAAGCCTGTGAGATAACTTGTAAACAGTCCTAATCCGGATCCATCTGAAGTACGGGTGTTAGCTATAGTCGGATTTGCATTGGTACTCCAGCAGACACCGTATTCGGTTACACCCGCACCCCCATCACTTAACACATTACCACCGCAGGTAGCCGTACTAACGTATAAAGAGGAAGCAGCCAGTGTAAGTACTTTTGCATAATCAGGTACAACCAAACTATCCAAACTACCATAGGCAATGCCAGCACTGTTATTGGCATAAGCACGAACATAATAAGTGGTGCCCGGCGACAGATTGGTTAGGGTACTGGTATAGGTACCGGTACCATCACCGGTTACACCATCTGAAGTTTTGGTGGTCAAATCAACAGTCGGATTTTTATCCGTACTCCAGCATATACCGCGTGAAGTTATAATCGAATAACCCGTATTGGTAATATCGCCACCACTGGATGCCGTAGTGCCACCCAAATATTTCGGAGTAATAGTGGTTAAAGTTGCAGGTGTTGATGTTCTGAAACTTGTTTCGGTACTGAGCGCTGTACCCACCTTATTAATAGCATACGCTTCTGCATAATAAGTCGTATTGGGTGTTAAGCCTGTCAGATAAGAATCAAAGGTACCTATATCCGTCAAATTCAGTGTTGAAGATGATACGTACGTATACGTAATTCTGTCGGTAGTATACCGGATTCCCCGATCAGTTATAGGATCACCGCCATTGTTGAGAATAAGAAATTCGCCCATTGCCGATGTACTGGTAATATCTTTAATATCAAAAGTAGGAGGCATTATTTCCGCCAAAATCGGAGGTAAGGTGGTAAATACTTTTAAATCTCCATAGGCTTTACCATAAGCATTCACCGCATAAGCGCGTACATAATAGGTGGTACTACCTAATAAGTTTTCCATTTTTGTAGGGAAAATTCCCACGCCTGAACCATCGTTGGTAACTGTGTTTTTAGGGTCTAAAAGCGGATCACCTATAGCACTCCATATAATACCTCTCAAAGTTATGGAAGCACCACCACTACTTTGAATATCTCCTCCACTAATTCCGGACATGCTGGTAATATCAGTTACCGGAAGTGTAATAATATAAGGAGCATCCGGAATTATAGTGAAAGTCATATCATCGCCATAAGAAACTCCTACACTATTTACAGCATAAGCTCTGTAATGATAATTTACATTGGGGGTCAAAGCTGTAAGGTAGCTGGTAAATAATCCTAAGCCATCTCCGTCAGACGTCTTCGTATTTGATATCGTAGGATTTGCATTGATACTCCAGCAAACACCACGCGAAGTTACAGCTGATCCACCGTCGCTCAACACATTTCCACCACAAGTGGCAGTAGTCATGTATAAAGATGAGGCAGCCAATGTTTGAACCTTAGCATAATCGGGCATCGCTATGCTATCCAGATTACCATAGGCAGTGCCGGCAGCATTGACTGCATAAGCCCGAACATAATAAGTAGTACCCGGAGTGAGCGATGATAATGTACTGGCATAAGTACCTGTACCATCACCAACTACAGGATCAGAAGTTCTGCTAAGTGAGTCTATAGTAGGATTTTTAGTTATGCTCCAGCAAAGACCTCGTTGAGTTATAGTAGAATATCCTGTACTTGATATTACACCACCACTCTGAGCTGTAAAGCTTCCTGTGATTACCGGCTTAATCGTAACTATACTTGTCAAAGCAGCTGTGACAAAACTAGCTTCACTGGTATAGCCTATTCCTGCGCTATTCTTGGCATAGCCCTTAACATAGTACGTAGTTCCCTGAGATAAACCGGTCAAATCAGTAATAAAGGTTCCAATATCAGTAGGTGTTACCGTAGACGATGGAATGTAGGTATAATTTATTTGATCAGTACTATAGCAAACACCTCGTTCGGTAACAAGAGCACCTCCATTATTCAGGATAGTGGCTTTACCAACAGCTGATTCTCCGGCAATACTACTAATTGTAAGTGTAGGATTAAGCACAGGAGGCACAGGCGCCGGCGTTATAAACTGAACCAGATTTCCATAGGCAGTACCCGCCGAATTTACAGCATAAGCCCGCACATAATAAGTTGTGTTTCCAAGTAATCCATCCAGAGTACTTGGAAAATATCCCACTCCGGATCCATCGTTTGTAATTACATGAGATGGATCATTCAACGGATCTGATATAGAACTCCAAATAATTCCACGAGCAGTAACCGAAGAACCGCCATCGGCTGTGATATCACCTCCACTTTCAGCTGAGATACTCGTAATTTTGCTGGCATCCAGGGTAATAATAGTTGGTGGAGCTATCGGAGTTGTAAATACAATATCTTCACCGTAAACGAGACCCTGAGTGTTTAATGCATACGCCCGAACATGATAAGTAGTCTTTGGCAAAAGACCGGTAAGCTGACTAGCAAAAGTTCCTATTCCGGAACCTGTTGTGAGTATTCTTGTTTTGGATGTCAGTAAAGTATCAGGGTCTGAGTTCGGGCTCCAGCAAATTCCGGTCAACGTTACCGGTGAACCACCATTAGTCACTACTTCTGCACCACTTTCGGCTGTGTATCCCGTAATATTGGTAATAGCAATAGTTTTCACAATAGGTTGACAACTTATATCCTGCCAGACACTACCATTATAATAACGGATTACTTTGGTGGAAGAATTGATGTAAAAAGCACCGGCAGTTAATCCTACAGAAGAAGGATTGGCATTTATAACCGGAAGTTTAAATGTTTTTACCCTGGTACCGGAATTAAAACCGGCATTGTCGGCAATTGTCCCGGTAAGCATATCTACCATTTTAGTCCAACTGCTTCCATTATAAATCATAACGGATTTTTCTACAGTGGAATAATATATCGTACCTGAAGCCAGCGATCCGGTAGGAATGGTACCTAGAGTGGGAATGAAAGGAATACCGTTTTTCACAACAAAGTACTCCTGAGAAGTTATAGCACTAACATTCTCTGTACATAAAGTTTCCCAGCCGGATCCGGTATAGATCATTGGCTTTAAATCCGTGCTACTAAAAATAAGCATTCCGGTTTCCGGACTTGTTATGGTAGCAGGATTCAACTGTGGAAGGTGAGGAATACCATCGATTATCCTAAAATGATTCTGGCCCGACAGTGGACTTAGTCCAACTATCAGAGCAGAAAAAATAATTAAGATTATAGAGAGTAATCGTTTCAAAATATGATAAGTAGTTACAAAAATTTAGTTACAAGTTACAAGAGTGTTCATCTTTATATTAATCTCTGAAAATATATTATTAAGCAAATAGTTACAAGAGTTTAGTTACAAGTTACCATACTGTTTATCTGCATTTTGTTTTCAGAAAACAGATCATTAAATATTATTACTTACATGTCTGTTGTCCTATAGATATTCATGTTTTTCTCTGTTTATTCCCTACGGGAAAACTTATTAGAAGCAAAATATACTTGCCTCCAACCCCTGATTTGCACTATTTCCAAATCAGCCTAAAATTGAATGAATTAAATCCGATGCGTGTATTATCCCAAGCATTTTTTATTTTTTCCACCACTCTTCATGTATAAATCTACAAACATACAGTATAAATAATCTTTATTTATGTACAATTATATCTACTGACGGTATACTGATATAATACTGATGTAATACTCATCCACCTTTGTCTTATATTGAATAATAATTCATGCAGACACAAGAAACGGTCAGGAACGATAGTTTTATCGAGTCCTAAACCACTTCCGACCATTAACCGATATTTTTATTTATCAATGTTTTAAAAGCGTTATCTACTGGTTTGATTTTACTCATCACTATTCTCACAAAGATTCTATTTTTTTACAATCCAGGACTGTAATTAACTGGATGTTGAATTCCTTTGAATATCAGTTTACTTTCTGTAAAATAGCATCAATCTGAATCTGCTGCTTATCCAAACGCCCCTTCAGTTCGTTGATTTCCAACTGCTGTTGTTTCATTTGTTGTTGTTGTTCCTTTACAGCCTGAATTAATACGCCTGTAAGTTGGGTATAATCAACCTTGAAGAACCCATCAGCACCTTTAGTCACCATTTCGGGATACACTTTCATCAGTTCCTGGGCAATTACCCCTACTTTAGAGCCTTTAGCATATTTCTTTTGATCTTTGTATTCAAAACGAACACCACGCATAGAATCAATAGCCTGCAAGGCATTGCCAAGCGTTTCAATATTAGTTTTCAATCGGTTATCAGAAGGTGTATAAAAGTTTCCCTGTACGGTAACATCTTGTGCAAACACAGCATTACCGGCTGTTTCAAAACTTAGGCCTTTTCCATTCGCACCATCACTGCTAATAGCATACGTTACTGTTTTGATATTTTGAGTTGCTGTATGATTTCCCAAATTATCTCCAAGAACAGCCGGCACCCAACCTGTTCCATCGTACACATACAACGTCTTGTCAGTGGTATTGTAATAAGTAGCACCGGCAGTAGGATTGGTTGGTTTGGTAGTAGTGCCAGCTTTAGTATCTACATATTTCTTGGTAGCGGCGTCCTGATCGCCGTTTGGATCAGCCAGATTTACTATATTATAGTTATTTGACCCCGTACCCATCGAGATATTGGCGGTAGCATAACCAAAACCACTCAAGGTAATAGCGCTCTTGGCTGTTGAAGCGGCTTTACCCGATGCATCACCCACTAACATATTTCCCTGTGGTAACGAAAGAGTAGTATTAATTGTTGCCAACAAATTATCTACATATTTTTTTGTTGCAGCATCCTGATCAGCACCCGGATCAGCCACACCAGTCAATTTGAACCCACCCAAAGCAACATCGGTAGCAGCAGCAGCAAAACCACTCAACGGAATAGTATTCTTTGCAGTGGCAGCGGCTTTATTGCTGGTATCACCCACATAAAGTTGACCGGTAGGAAGTTTATTATCTACAGGAACCCAACTTGTTCCATCGTACACATAAAAGGTTTTATCCGTAGTGTTGTAATACGTCGAACCAGCTGTTGGAGTAGTCGGTGGAGTAGTACCGGTGGTTACACCGCCCGTTTTACCATCTACATATTTTTTTGTTGCAGCATCCTGATCGGCAGCAGGATCTACGACACTTGTTATCTTATGAGTGCCTAAATCAATATCAGCAGCGGCGGCGGCAAAACCACTCAAGGGAATGGTATTCTTTGCTGTGGCAGCAGCTTTATTACTGGCATCACCCACATAAAGCTGACCGGTAGGTAATACATTATTTACAGGTAGCCACTGGCCATTATCATATACATAAAATATTTTATCTGTAGTATTATAATACGTTGTTCCATTAACCGGGTTGGTTGGAGGATTAGTACCAGTGGTTACACTACCCGTCTTACTGTCCACATATTTCTTGGTAGCAGCATCCTGATCGGCAGTAGGATCAGACAAATTGATAATTTTATAATAAGTTGTACCCGTACCCATCGAAAGATTAGCCTGTGCATCGCCAAAGCCACTCACCGTAATAGCACTCTTCATAACAGGCACAGCTTTATTAAATGCGTCACCAACATACAAGTATCCTGAAGGAAGAATATTGTTTACCGGAATCCAGCCGGTGCCGTCATACACATAAAAGATTTTATCCGTGGTGTTATAATAAGTCGTACCCGTAGTTGGGTTGGTAGGAGCTGTAGTACCAGTAGTTATACTACCTACTTTACCATCAACGTATTTCTTAGTAGCTGCATCCTGATCGACGGCAGGATCAGCAACACCAGTCAATTTGAATCCACCCAGAGCAACATCGGTAGCAGCAGCGGCAAAACCACTCAGCGGAATAGTATTCTTAGCAGTGGCAGCTGCCTTATTGGAGGCATCACCCACATAAAGCTGGCCGGTAGGGAGCTTATTATCAACCGGAATCCAACTTGTTCCATCGTACACATAAAAAGTTTTATCGGCAGTATTGTAATACGTGCTTCCTGCTGTGGGATTAGTTGGCAGAGTGGTACCGGTTGTTACACCACTAGTCTTACTATCTACATATTTTTTGGTAGCAGCATCCTGATCGCCGGCAGGATCGGCCAGATTGACAATATTGTAATTATTTGAACCTGTTCCCATCGAAACATTGGCAGTGGCATAACCAAAGCCACTCAAGGTTATAGCATTTTTAGATGTAGCCACAGCTTTGTTAGTTACATCACCCACATAAAGTTGACCAAAAGGAAGTTTATTGTCCACTGGAATCCAGTTCGTTCCATCATAGACATAAAGTGTTTTGTCGGTAATATTATAATAGGTAGTTCCAGCTACCGGACTCGTTGGAGCTGTTGTACCTGTAGTTACACCTCCGGCTTTACTATCTACATATTTTTTTGTGGCGGCTTCCTGGTCGGCTGTTGGATCAGACACTCCTGTCAGTTTAAAACCTCCCAATGCAACATCAGCAGCAGCAGCAGCAAAACCACTCAGCGGAATAGCATTCTTAGCAGTAGCAGCAGCTATATTACTAGCATCACCTACATAAAGCTGACCGGAAGGAAGTTTATTATCTACAGGAATCCAAGTTGTTCCATCGTATACATAAAAGGTTTTGTCGGTAGTATTGTAATACGTACTTCCTGCTGTTGGATTCGTTGGTTGAGTCGTAGTAACCGTTCCCGCTTTGGCATCCACATATTTTTTTGTGGCAGCATCCTGATCGGCAGTAGGATCAGAAACTCCCGTTAGTTTGAATCCTCCCAATGCAACGTCCGTAGCAGCTGCTGCAAAGTTGCTAAAAGGGATGCTGCTCATTGCTACTTCTTCGGCTTTTCCAGCAGCACTTCCAACCAAAATATTATCTTGTGCTAACATGATTGATCCCGGATTAGCAACCTTAGTATCCACATAGTTTTTAGTTGCAGCATCCTGATCATACAACGGATCTGCCAAAAAATTGATATGATTCTGTGTCGTTGCATTTCCCAAAGCTATATCAGCCGTCGCAGCACCAAAAGCACTTACAGCCACAGCATTTTTAGCAACCGCAGAAGCCTTTCCTGAAGCATCGCCGACAAATATGTTTCCTGTAGGTAAAGCTAAGCTAGTTGATGGATTTTGAAACTGATTATCTACATAATTCTTAGTAGCAGCATCCTGTACTGAAACAGGATCAGCCAGATTCGTGATTTTGTAATTAGTTGTGCCATTTCCAATAGAAATATCGGCTACTGCATTACCAAAGCCACTCAACGGAATTGTATTTTTGAGCACCGGAGCTGCTTTACCTGAAGCGTTGCCAACAAAAAGATTACCTGTGGCCAATGTTATATTCCCCGGATCAATAATTTTTGTGTCCACATAGTTTTTTGTAGCAGCATCTTGAGCAGCTACTGGGTCTGCAACGCCAGTCAATTTAAAACTACCTAAAGCCACATCGGCTGCGGCTGCACCAAAGCCACTCAATGGAATCGTATTTTTGGCAACAGCGGATGCAATGCTCACTGCATTTCCGACTAAGAAGCTACCCGTTGAGAGACTCAGGTTGCTTGGCAAAAATATCTTTGTGTCTACATAGTATTTTGTGGCAGCATCTTGATTTGATGTCGGATTCTGCAAGTTAATAATTTTATAATTAGTTGTTCCATCACCCATAGAAACATTAGCTGTTGCAAGCCCAAATCCGCTTATTGGAACACTGCTTTTCACTGTTGCAGCTGCTTTTCCTGCTGCATTTCCAACAAAAAGATTTCCAGAAGGTAATGCAAGTGATGTTGTCGGATTTGAAAACAAAGCATCCACGTAATTTTTTGTAGCGGCATCTTGTGCTAAAGAGGGATTCGCAACATTTATTATTCTAAAGTTAGTCGTTCCATCTCCAATAGACACTTGAGTTGTTGCCACCCCAAATCCACTGATAGGAATATTGGCTTTATCCAACTTAATATCGGTAATGGCATGATCCAGAATGGTCAATTTTCCAGTTATATCAATTTTAGCATCCCCAGACAAAGCTACCGGTGCTGCAATATTAGATGTATTACCAACATAAATTTTACCACTTGGAAGAGTATTATCTACAGGAATCCAACCAGTTCCATTATAAACATAGAGAACATGATCCGTTGTATTATAAAAGAGACTGCCTTCTTTAACTGTTACTGCGAGAGGATCTGGGTTTACTGCTCCTGCCGGATTAGACCCATTAGTAGATACTTCCACCCAGTTACCCTGTGTATTATAAACTAATAGGGTATTAGTATCGGTATTAAAAAACAAATCTCCCGGCTTACTATTTGTTGGCAAATCAGTAGTTCCGCCTTCTGGAGTAGAAGACCCACTTATACTTACCCACTTATTATCAGCATTATACATATACAACTTTTGTTCTCCAGTCACATAAAAAACATCTCCGAAATTAGGTTTTGTTGGGAGAGAGGTTACTTGCAAAGGAGAGACCCAAGAAGTACCATTGTAATAATAGTATTTACTTTGAAAGTAAAGATATATTAGATCTCCTGTAGAACCTGCAGCAATACTTGAGACATCCGAACTAAAATTGTTACTTACTGATGTTAGGTCAATAGACTCCCAACCTGAAGAAGTTAACCTATAATAGGTGTTATTGTTTGTATTAATCACAACGTCTCCTACAGAATATGCAAAAAGAGGTAATGATGTTCCTGAGCTAAAAACAGATGTTTTTGCATCTATTGTAAGTAATGATGAGTTTATTACCTTTGTTGCAATATTTGAAGGTGCATCCACAGCACTTAAACTTAAGCCTTTGTTTGAAGCTCTATACAAAATTCCCATTCCTATTCCTCTTGAGAGCGCAGGATTATTTTCAAGCGAGGTACACGTAGTGTACGTATGATCTGCTTGCGTTACAATTGTAATGGAATAACTGTTTCCAAAATAGTCAACAATAATATCTCCAACTTGAATATCATTACTTGAATACACAGAGTTAGGATCAGTGAAGATACCATCTATTGTGTACGTTTGATCAGCTATTTGTTGCAAACCCTTTATGTTAAAATTTCCACTAAGTGATGATAATAGCTGTCCGTAACTTTTTTGTACAGGGAACAATAAAATTATCAATGCGAAAAGAAATAGCTTATAGTATTTCATCTATTAATTATTTATTTAGAACCTTAACATGACATAAAATCCATTAGTTGAAGTATGATTACTTAATCCTGAGATATAAAAACTTAGCGTTTTACTAGAAACTCCACTTATATAATACGTTAAAGATGTTGTTCCAATACTACAGACCAAATCAACAATTGGACTAATATTTTGGATATCAACAACATTAATAAGAGGATAGATAGCGTCATCATTAGATGTATTAAATACATCTGTTGTTGAAGTAGATTGATAAGTGACTACAAAATTTAAAACAGTACTATTACTTAGCGCACCATAACTGGTTTTCACTTTAACTAATGAAACCTGAACACCATCTGGAATTACAATAGTAACTGTAGTTCCACTTAATGAGGCAGTTACTCCTGGACCAGTTGCTCTAACAAACATATTTGTATTTCCACCAGGGTTATACGTTTGATAAGCAACACTGCCACCTCCACCGCTAGTCGGTGTTACCCATGTGGCTGCAGTCCCTGCTGCATTTGCTGTTAACACTTTATTTGCATCCGTAGTTGCAACTAAATCAGGCACCTTTGTTGCAACATAAGTTTTAAGAGCTTTATTAGAAGGATATTTAGTATCAGAAGCTATATCTGTAAGGATACTAGCACTTGCACTTAAGTTAGCGACATCTTGCTTTAGGTTTAATGCTGTTTGTGTAGCCGTACTGATAGGTTTATTTAAATCACTGGTATTATCAACGTTACCTAACCCAACATCAGCTTTAACAATTCCTGTAGGAGTTGTAATATTTGGACTGGTTAAGGTTTTATTTGTCAGGGTTTGTGTAGCTGTAGTTCCAACAAGCTGCTGGCTAATGCCTGCCGGATCGTAAGTAGCTTTTGTCATGTCTCCGCTTCCACTCGACATTGTCGCCCAGTAGCCATCACCACGCAGGTAAGTTGTACTACTGGCAGTTCCACTCGCATTGATGGCAGCTATCGGAATGGTACTGCTGGCATATCTTGCAGCGAGAATTGTTCCTGAAGTCAGATTGGTTGCATTCAAATTTCCAGAGAATGCAGTTGCCGTCAAAGTTCCGGTAGAAGGAACAAAAGAAAGGCTACCGGATGAAACTTTGAGTGGAAGATTACCCGTATTAGCAGTAACCCATGTAGGATACACTGATGCAGAAGTTGCCACATCATTAGTTATTGCAGTGTTAGCTGAATTAGTGGCTGTGGTAGCTGTAGTGGCAGTCGTAGCCGTGGTGGCTGTTGCGGCATTTCCAGATATGCTACCACTAATAGTACCGGTTACAGTTAAACCAGTCAAAGTTCCCAATGATGTGATATTTGGCTGCGCTGCTGTAGTTAATGTACCAGCTAGATTTGTGGCAGTAATGGTACCTGCCGAAAAATTTCCGGATGCATCACGCTTTACAATTGTACTAGCCGTATTAGATGAAGTTGCAGCATTCGCTGCCACTGTTGCCGTATTTATGTTTGCTGCCGTTGACCCTCCAACCGTAGCTACAGACGGAGCTGTTGCCGTTCCACTTAAATCGCCAGCCAATTTTATTATTCCTAAAGTAGTAGTAGTTGCACTTGGAGCACCTGAGGTCACCTGAGTGTCAACATAGCTTTTTATCGCATTAACCGATGGATATCTTGTTGTTGAAGAAGCGTCGGTAGCAATGCTGTTGCTCAAATTTGCAACGTCTTGTTTGAGATTTAATGCACTTTGAGTTGCAGAACTCACTGGTTTATTTAAATCGCTGGTATTATCCACATTACTTATTGACAACAAACTCTTTACTGTAGTTGCATCCAAGGCCGTAGGTACTGCGGAAGAAGCAGTATTATTTCCAAGAAGAGATGAAGCATTAATCGCGGATAATCCACTACTTGTTGCTGACAAAACCCCCGAAGCATCAACTGATAGGTTTGCTCCTACCTTAACGCCGCCTAAAACAGTTGAAGTAGCTATTGGCAAAGAATAATTAGTAGCCCCTGTCGCAATACCATCCAATTTTGTTTTATCACTTGGCAGCATCAAGCTGGCATTTGCAGTTGAACCGGCCGGTATAGGAGCGCTGGTACCAGAACTACTAGTGATAATTCCATTGGTAGAGCTAGCGGTATAACCAAGATTCGTTGCTGTACTACTCCCCCAGATAAAGCCACCAGATCCATCCGAAGTAAGAACTTGTTGCGATGTACCTACAGTCGTTATGCCTGTAAGATTTGTCGGAATAATAGTTTGGGAATGAATATCTGCATTTGTAATTGTTCCGTCTAATATTTTGGCTGAAGTTATCTTACCATCTGGTATGGTAGTGGCTATGCTTGTGGATGGAGCCCCTGTACTTGTACCTGTAACGTCTCCTGAGAGTGTTATTGTCTGATCGCCGGTATTTGTTCCTGATACTGTTGCTCCTGATGTTATATTTGAACCAGTTACAGCTCCTGTTGCTGTAATAGTAGTAGCACTAATCGTCCCCGTTGAAACAGAAGTAGGTGTTATGGCACCGAGAGAAAGCGTAATAGCAGGTGTGGTTGAAGCATTTGCTACCGATGCTGTGATGCCTGAATTACCTGTAACCGCAACAGATGTTACCGTACCGCCACCTGCAATTGTTTGCCAGATAGGTGCACCTGACACCACAGTCAAGACTTGACCATTGTTGGACGTAGAGGATGTAGGCACTTTAACATCAATATATTTTTTTACTGCATCAACGGTAGGATAGTATTGATAGGTTGCATCAGCAGTTATAGTATTAACTTTATTCGATTTATCCTCTTTTGCCACTACCGTAGCATTAGCACTTACACGTGCATCTGTGTAATACTTATTGGTTGCACCTGTTAATTCGGGAACTTGATCAGTATTATACGTAATATTTCCATTAGCAACTCTACTCCAACTTACTCCATCAGAAATAACCCAATCTCCAACATTTAATGCAATAGGTGTTGATCCGGCTGTGTTTACAACATAATAATTACCTAAATTAGTACTTGCTGCAGTTGGTAACGCACTACTAGTTGCTACAATTTTTCCAGAAGATGCATCATAAGTCCCTTTATAAACGACCGCTCCAACTAAAGATGCCGGCATATGAGTATCTACATAATTTTTCGTAGCAGCATCTTGCGCATCATCCGGATCTTTAAGATTGATGATTTTATAGGTACCCATGTCAATATTTGCACCAGCCGCACCAAATCCACTCAAAGGAATAGCACTCTTTGATATGGCAGAAGCTTTGCTGGAAGCATCACCAATATAAAATTGTCCGGTTCCTAATGCTAAACTGGATGGATCTGCAGCAACACCGGAAGAAATATTCATCCAGGAAAAAGTACCATCACCATTAGACTGCAAAACATATCCATTTCCACCTCCATTAGTTAAAGCTCCACTGCTACCTTTCAGTGCAGAAGCCCCGACGGCATTTGTACCTAAACTCAGTGTGATATCTCCTGTAGTTCCAGTACCTGTCAAGCCACTTCCAGCAGTCAAACTTGTAACAACAGGTACACTATTGCCAGATGCTCCAGATATTTTCACAGTACCGCTCGATATACTTAAAGTTTGGTCGCCAGTATTAGTTCCAGATGTAGTACTCAATACTGTTTGCTGTGCATCAGTGATATAGCGTTTATTTGTTGATTCAGGGATGTTTGCTGTAGTAGCATCTGCTCCAGCAGTAACTAGTCCTTTTGAATCGTAAGTGATAATTGTATGAGTACCCCCAGTAATAGCGCTGTTAGCTGTTACTTTAGTGGAAATATTTGTAGTATTTGTAGTTATCTGACTTTCAATACTTGATAAAGCATCTTGTACTGTAGCTCCAGTTACACCTGTAATAGGGTTAATAGCTACTGTACTGGCAGTCTGATCTCCCGTATTTGTTCCCGACACAGATGCATTATCGGTCACAGTTAATGTTTTAGGAGTTGTACCTCCCGTAATTGTGAATCCAGTAGATAATGAACTTAATCCTAGTCCGTTAATACTGGATATTCCAGTTAGAGTTGATGGAATACTCGAAGCCGGCAAAATTCCTGTCACTTTTGTCGCTAAATCAATACCTCCTGCAAGCATTGAATTTGTCACTTTACCACTACCAATGGTCAGAGCCGGAGACAAAGAAGTTGTACCAGAAGCACTACCAGTTACGTCTCCTGACGCCACAAAAGTAATGGTTTGATTAGAGCTTGTATTTGTTGCATTAACCCACTTACTTCCATTCCATTGCAAAATATCCCCAGTATTTTTTCCAGATACAGAAACATCTGATAATCCATCCAGTGCATGATTATGAGATGCAGAAGCAGCATCTGTAATCCCATATCCAGCCAACGTCGTTGGATTCGTTCCTGCAGTTACGCGACCTTGAGCATCTGTTGTCACTGACTTATACGTTCCAGCTGTTCCAACATTCTTAAGTGTTGTCGTAAGTGAACCTGCTGTAGTGGTTACATCTCCGGTTAATGCAGGGAACCTCGCAGCTGCAAGAATTCCGGTTGCATTTGTTCCTGACAAATCTACAGGATTTGCAGTTATCGTTTGACCACTTAAAGAAAGGTAGTTTTGACCCGCTAAAGTTACATCACCACCAGTTGCTCCAGCAGTTGTTCCACCAGCCGATAAGACTCCACTACTCAACGTAAGTCCCGAGCCGATTGTAATTGCTTCGGGTTTAGCTGATGCCGAGGTGCTATTACCTATTAAAGATTTAGCAGCCAGATTTGCCATTTTTGCAAAGGTTACCGCACCATCTGCAAGACCAAGACTAGTGGTATTTCCATCTCCTGTTAAAGTCGCATCATGATTAACACTTACCATGCCTCCGCTGGCGGCTGTCGTTATTTTTCCTTGTAATTCGACCAATGCTGCCTGTACATTTGTTGACACCAACGCTCCGGTTGGAGTAACTGGGACGTTAGCTGCACTTTGATCACCTGTGTTGGTTCCACTAATACCAGACAAAGTAGTCAACTGGTTATCAGTTATATACCTTTTATTCGAAGAATCTGCAATATCGGCTGTAGTTGCATCTGCTCCGGCAGTTACAAGTCCATTAGAATCATAAGTTATTTTAGTATGCGTAGCACCTCCACCAGATGGCAGAGTAGTAGTTGTTGCTTTGGTATCAATTAATGCCTTTAATCCTTCCAATGTTGCCTGAACATTTGTTCCGGTAACACCTCCAATAGCAGTATTCGGAACTTGAGCAGCAGTCTGGGTACCAGTGCCCCCAGATACAGCACCCCATGTACCATCACCTCTCAGATAAGTAGTGGCATCTCCATTTCCAATAAGAGCGCTCACAGGAATTGTTGAACTGGCAAACCGTCCGCTTGCAATAGCACCAGAGGTTAGGTTATCCGCATTAGTCTGATCTACATTCTGGACATTTCCCAACCCAACATCACTTTTAGTCAGAGCCAACATTGATTTGAGGCTACTTGCAGGAATGGCAGTAGGATAAGCATACCCTGTTGTATTATTTCCAAGAATCGTACTCGCTGCAATAGGAGCTATCTTTGTCAAAAGTAATGCACCATCATTTATTCCAATATTTGCAGTTCCATTGCTTGTTGTAGAAGTTAAGCCACCAAATGTGGTAATAGCTGCTAATCCCGTACTTCCACTTCCAGAGCCAGCATTAGCCCAGACAAAACTACCATTACCATCTGACGTAAGAACCTGACCAGTTGTACCATTCGTACTAATACCAGCTAATTTCAGAGGAGTAATACCCTGACTAGAAATACCCAAAGGACTGGCAGCAATTCCACTTCCGGTTAACGTAGCATCGTGTATAACAACCCCACTTGAGCTTCCTAGTCCGGATAATATACCTGCCAAATCAACATGGCTGTCTCTCGGACCTGATATAGAAAGAACTGTCCCAGCTAGACTTAGTGACTGATAAAGGTCTGCTAAGCTAACTGAGTTTCCTCCTTTTACTGATAAATTCTGCGAAGCATCCAAACTTAACACCGGACTAGCCCCTGCTAATATTGCATCATCAACATATTTTTTATTTGTAGCATCTTTGTTATTTGTAGGCGTTGCCACATTTGTTAGCTTAAATCCTCCCATAGATATGGCTGCAGTTGGTACTCCAAAACCACTCAATGGAATATTAGCCTTATCCAAATCTACATTTGCAATGGATCCGTCCATAATTTTAGGAGATGTTATTGCATTATTAGATATAGTCACGACCCCATCTGTATCCATGGTTGCATCACCACTCATTTTTTTAGCATTTGAACCACCATCAGTAATCCCATAACCGGCAAGCGTTGTCGGTTTACCTATCAAGTCGCTAAATTTGCCGGAAATGGCTACAGTAGCTAATGACGAAGTATTGGCTTTAAGACCTAGCTCTTCGTTTATTTTAAAAGAGCTCCAGCCTTTTGTTGTCGAAATTGTAGAATCGTCTAAGGTAACGCCACTTCCACTAGTGGTGCCACTGGTCGTGGAATACAAAGCATAAGGTACACTCAATAACTGGCTTGTTCCAACTACTGTATAATTTGTTCCACCGGTAGGATCCGTTTCTGTTTTAATATAATGATCACCATTACCCCAATCAATTTTTGAAAAAACTCCGGATAAAGCAACGCCATTACCAATCTCAATAGTAGCAAGACCATTGTCATTTGTTGTGGTTGTTTGCATCTCAACATATACAGGCGTTTGCCCCTGCAAGATGCTTATCATCATGTTTATCTTTTGGTTCGTTACCAAGACCTTGTTGCTATTCCTTATGACTGCCTGATAGCTCATTTTTTGAGGAACTTGAGCAAAAACACTTGCAACTATTAATACTACTGCAAAAAGTGTAAATATTTTTCTCATCATGATTGTTTCTTGATAATTTTAAACGTTTTAGTAACAAGTGTGGATAAATCCCTATTCATTTGTACCACTTTAAGATAATAAGTCGCCGGAGCCAGATTAGTCATCGAAATTAAAGTTTCTTTCTTATCAATTACCTGAGTTAATAGAAGTTTTGAATTTACATCGTACAAATAGCAGGTGATTTTCTCATCTACAAAGTACTGTATTTGTAATGTTAGAAAATCAACAACAGGATTGGGATAAACAGAACATTGCAATGAAATACCTACAACTTGAGCATGGGTTGACTCTGATTCAATTGAAATTTCGTAGGGATGCTGCACACCCTGAGCAACAGAACCTGTTGCATCGGAATTAGTAGTATAAACAGTCTGTCCAACAGTATAAGTAACTGAACCTCCACTTCCCAGAGCAGAACCACCAGAAGCAGGTATGGCTTCTTGTGCTCGCACATCAGTAAACTTAACACCAAACAAAAATATAATTGTTAGTTTTAGTAATATTTGCTTCATCCCCTCGACTTTAATAATCATCCTGGTCAGTATTTATGACCAATTACAATACTTAAATAAACCACCTCGCAGCAGAGCTGTCGAGGTATTGTTTGAAAAATAATTCTTTTTTCGAAGCAGAGCTTCGGGGAATTTAACCCAAAGAGATTAAATTATAAATAAATACATCTTTTTCTGACCAAATAACATATCCGTTAACTATTCGTTGAAATACAAAAATAAATTTAAAATTTCTAACAGTTTAAAATTTGATCAATAAGGCATTTCTTTCATATTAAATATCTCATAAAGTGACGCTAAATCTCAATTCCAGTTACTTATACCTGAAATATTAGAGTTTTCACATACAAAACTAATCATTATTATTAAAATATTCAGCCCTTATAAGTGTAGTACAATATACTACAATACAGAATTTGCACATACATTTCAAGAAAAAAGAGTCACACAGAATAAGAGACTAAAACTACAGCAATACAATACTAGTTTGCCCACATTCCGGAACGGAATGAATATTTAAATGGACAATGAGAAATATTTAAATAAGAGTAAAATCAAATGGAAGGGATGTAAGAAGAATAGCAAACAAATATTAATTAATCGATTGATACATCAATTAAGGGAGGAATGTTGTGTATTTAGCTATACATTTTTCAAAAAAAAAAGCTAAAGTCACAAGGTTGAAGGTTCATCACAAATAGGGTTGCTATTAAATAGACTCGATAGACTTAATATTTTGCGACAGAATAACGTAACATATAAGGCTTCAATTAGTAGCAATTTCAACAAAAAAAAAGTATTTTTTATCGATCAGTTGTAATTGCAAATTTATATTTAACCGTACAGCAACGAGTACATTTAACTATATTTAACTATATAGCAAACTTAGACTAACATAACAAAAACCACAAAGGCTATTTAATTAAAACAAAAACAGGAAATCCAGGAAGCACTGCCACTATATTCTACAAAAAAACACTCAAGCAAATAAAACGAGATATAATAAGCAAATAAAAAGGTGAAAAAGCATCACAAAATATAGAGCTTACCCGCAAAAAGAAGCCCCATCGCAACAAAGTGATAGGGCCTATAAGAAAAAAAAACATGATCGATTAAACTTGTTGCTGCAAGATTCGAATACAGCTTTCCAAACTATCTTCCCAATAGGGAATAGTAACACCGAAAGTATTCTTAATTTTAGTTTTATTCAAGACACTGTAATGTGGACGTGGAGTACGGGCAACATAATCTTTAGTTTCAATAGGCCGAACATCACAACTTATAGCAGCAATACGATGAATAGCCTTCGTAAAATCATACCAGCTACAAACGCCTTCGTCAGAAAAATGATACACACCAGAAACGATTGTTTCACTGCTCAATACATTCAGAATAATGTCAGCAAGATCTGCAGCATAAGTAGGTGTACCTATCTGATCAAAAATAACACTGAGAGAATCCCGCTCGAGACCAAGCTTAATCATCGTTTTTACAAAATTGTTGCCAAACGAAGAATAAAGCCAAGCCGTTCGAATAATAATAGCATTCGGACAAGCTCCTATCAAAGCTTCTTCACCTGCAAGTTTTGACTTACCATACACAGTAGCCGGGCACACAGGTTGACCTTCTGTATAAG
>Ga0302208_10000164_pt1 | contig 34505 bp, 25 predicted proteins | sample II_Fen_E2_3_FD_194577 | JGI IMG/M metagenome (GOLD analysis project Ga0302208, IMG submission 194577) | Peat permafrost microbial communities from Stordalen Mire near Abisko, Sweden - II_Fen_E2_3 | ecosystem: Environmental > Terrestrial > Soil > Wetlands > Permafrost | place: Sweden: Abisko...
ATTCTTCTTTGACTAATCCATTTTAAACATATAAAAGAAACATGGGTACAAACAATAAAACTGAATTAGATAATGTTGTTGTTCGTTTTTCGGGGGACTCGGGAGATGGCATGCAGCTTACCGGAAATCTTTTTTCTAATCTTTCTGCCATTCTGGGAAACGAAATATCCACTTTTCCTGATTACCCTTCTGAGATTCGTGCTCCTCAAGGAACACTGGGAGGCGTTTCAGGTTTTCAGGTACACTTAGGATCCAGTAAAATATATACACCGGGTGACGATCCTGATGTATTGGTGGTAATGAATCCCGCAGCTTTGAAAGTAAATGCCGATGCCCTGAAAAAAGGTGGTGTAGTGATTTTCGATTCGGATACCTTTAATAAATCCGGGTATGACAAAGCTGGTTTTACCACTGAAAATCCATTCGAAGAATTAGGCATATCCGACACTATTCAATTAATACCGGCTGCTCTTTCAACACTAACACAAAGTAGCCTTGAAGGTTTTGGTTTTGACAATAAGACTGTTTTACGTAGTAAGAATATGTTTGCCCTCGGTTTGATTTGCTGGTTATTTAACAGACCGATAGATCAGGCTATTCATTTTCTTGGAAATAAATTTGGTAAAAAGCCCGACATTCTACATGCAAACGTAAAAGTACTTACTGATGGTTTTAATTATGGAAACAATTTGCATTTAGCTATATCGACTTATTTTATTGATAAATCGCACGAGACACCGAAAGGAAAATATACAAGCATCAGCGGAAATAAAGCTACTGCCTGGGGATTGATTGCAGCTGCAAAAAAAGCAGGCCTTGAATTATTTCTTGGAAGTTATCCGATTACTCCAGCCACAGACATCATGCACGAATTGGTCTTACGCAAAGATCTGGGAGTGAAAGTAGTACAGGCCGAAGATGAAATAGCCGGAATCAGCGCCTCTATTGGTGCTTCATTTGCAGGATATCTGGCTGCGACCAGTACTTCAGGGCCTGGGTTAGCACTAAAATCAGAAGCCATTGGCTTAGCGGTTATGGCCGAACTGCCACTGGTCATTATAGATGTAATGCGTGGTGGTCCTTCAACAGGCCTGCCTACTAAAACAGAACAAACTGATCTTTTACAGGCACTTTACGGACGTAACGGAGAAAGTCCGGTAGTGGTAATAGCAGCAAGTACACCTGACGATTGTTTCCAACAGGCATTTATGGCCGGAAAAATAGCTCTTGAATTTATGACACCTGTTATATTATTGAGTGATGCTTTTATTGGAAACGGTACTTCTTTATGGAAACTTCCAAAAGAGGCTGAATTACCAGAGATAAAACCGAATTTCGTAAAAGCTGACATGGAAGGTTATAATGGGGCATCGCGTAACGATGAATCGAAAGTACGTTATTGGAGCATTCCGGGAATGGAAGGTTTCGGTCATAGAAACGGAGGTCTTGAAAAAGACTATGTAACCGGTGCTATTTCAACAGATGCACTTAATCATCAGTTAATGGTTGATACCCGTGAACAAAAGGTGAATAATGTAAGCCAGATTCTTCCAGAGTTGAAATTGGAAGGAGACATAGATGCCGATTTATTGGTTATTGGGTGGGGAGGAACACATGGACACTTGATGAGTGCTATAAATTCTACCAACAAGAACGGTAAGAAAGTTGCATTGGCTCATTTCAACTATATCAATCCACTTCCGAAAAATGCCGTAGAAGTGATTCAACATTACAAGAAAGTGGTGGTATGTGAGTTAAACAGCGGACAATTTGCCAATTTTCTACGGTCAAAAGTTGCCGGAGTTGAATTTCTACAATACAATAAAGTCCAGGGTCAACCTTTCACAGAGGCTGAACTGGAAGAATGCTTCAACAACTTATTGAAATAGAAAATCAGCATTTTGCGTTCTAACTTTTTTTAAATTTCAAATCATGGAAACTACAGAAACAATAACAAAACAATATACAGCAAAAGATTTTAAAAGCGATCAATATGTGCGCTGGTGTCCCGGTTGTGGCGACTATGCCGTATTGAACACCTTACAAAAAGTAATGGCCGAGATTGGGGTTCCACCTCATCAAACAGCAATCATTACAGGTATAGGTTGCTCTTCACGTTTGTCATACTACATGAGCAGTTATGGCTTCCACACTATTCATGGTCGTGGTGCTGCCGTAGCTACGGGGGTTAAAGTGGCAAATCCTAAACTGTCGGTTTGGCAGATTACCGGTGATGGCGACTGCCTGGCCATTGGTGGAAATCATTTTATTCATAGCGTACGCCGCAATGTTGATATAAACGTTCTTTTGTTCAACAATCAGATATACGGGTTAACCAAAGGACAATATTCTCCTACATCCAGAAAAGGGTTTATTTCCAAATCGTCTCCTTTTGGGACAGTGGAACGTCCATTCCGTCCTGCTGAGTTGACAATGGGTGCACGGGGTACCTTCTTTGCCCGCTTGCTGGACGTGGATTTAAAGAATTCGCAAACAGCCATGCTGGCAGCTGCCCGCCATAAAGGAACTTCGATCGTTGAATGTCTGGTAAACTGCGTTATCTTCAATGATGGCGCGCATAGCTGGTTGTCTGAAAGAGAATTTCGTACAGATCGTCTGATTATGCTGGAACATGGCAAACCCATGATATTTGGGAAAGACCAGAACAAAGGACTAGTGCTTGATGGATTCAACCTAAAGGCAGTTACCATTGGCGAAAACGGAGTAAAAGAAAGCGATATTCTGATTCACGATGCATCCTGCGAAGATACGACCCTTCATATGAAACTGGCGTTAATGGAAGGTCCTGAAATGCCAGTAGCGGTAGGTGTGATTCGCGATGTGGAAGAAGAAACATACGACGGAGCAATGGAAACACAAATGCTCGAAGTACAGGCTAAATCGAAAATTAAAACCTTCGATGATCTTATTGCAACCTGCGAACAATGGGATATGTAATTTAAAACAGTAAAAACAAAGCCGGTATGAGATGAACTTATACTGGTTTTTGTACTATTGTTCAACAGATATCTAAAAAAACAAACCTCGTAATTTAAAATATGATTGGTATGAAAAAACTTTTAATGCTCCTCATAGTTATACTTTCCGTATCAGCATTTGCGCAAACTAAAGATGACAGGGCGTACCTTGTAAAGGTAGGTGATCAGGCTCCGGATTTCAGCATGAAACTTACCAATGGCAAAACAGTGAAGCTTTCCGAGTTGAGAGGCAAAGTTGTCATGTTGCAATTCACGGCAAGTTGGTGTAGCGTTTGCCGAAAGGAAATGCCATTTATCGAACGTGATATTTGGCTGCAGCATAAAAACAATCCTAATTTCATGTTGATGGCTATCGATCGTGATGAACCAAGAGAAACCGTGCTGAAATTTGCCAAATCCATACCTATCACTTATCCTATCGGATTAGATTCTCATGCCGACATTTTTGCTTTATATGCTCTTCGCGAAGCCGGTATTACCCGTAATGTAATTATTGATAAAGTAGGGAAAATAGTTTTCCTTACCAGATTGTACGACACAGTGGAGTTTAATAAAATGACGAAAGTAATTGATTCGATGTTGAAATAACAGGAGATGTCTAAATAACATTAACATCAAAAAAAAGAGTTTGACCGGTATCGATCAAACTCTTTTTTGTTACTTGTTTCCTAATCAAAACGACTGCATATCACACAACCGCTTGTAATATCCATTCATCGCGATAAGTTCATCATGTTTACCGCGTTCAACGATTTTACCTTCGTGCAATACACAAATTTCGTCGGCACGTTTAATTGTAGAGAGTCTGTGGGCTACCACTAATGTTGTACGGTTCAGCATAAGGCTTTCTAAAGCTTCTTGCACCATTTTTTCCGATTCTGTATCAAGAGCAGAGGTAGCTTCGTCAAGAATAAGGATAGGAGGGTTTTTAAGGATAGCGCGCGCAATGCTCACCCGTTGGCGCTGTCCGCCCGATAACTTACTGCCACGGTCACCTATGGTCGATTCATAGCCGTTTTCGGTTGCCATAATAAAGTCATGTGCATTGGCAATTTTAGCGGCATCTATCACCTGTTCCAACGTGGCACTTTCCACCCCGAATGCAATATTATTAAAGAAAGTATCGTTAAACAAAATGGCTTCCTGGTTCACATTACCCATTTGAGAACGGATATCGTATGTTCTGAATTTTTTTATATTGACTCCATCAATAAGGATTTCACCTTTTACAGGATCATAATATCTTGGTAACAAATCTACCAATGTAGACTTTCCTGAACCAGATTGTCCCACCAGTGCTACTGTTTTTCCTTTCTGAATCACCATGTTAATATCCTGAAGAACCCAATCGGTTTGGTACTTGAAGCTTAAATTTCGAAATTCAATCTTATCAGAAAAAGGATACAATGTTTGTGGCTGCTCAGGTTCTTTTATGCTATTTTCACTCAACAGGATCTTATCTACCCTTTCAAGTGAAGCCATTCCTTTTTGAATGCTGTAAGTTGCTTTCGACAGATCTTTAGAAGGGGCAATTATGCTATAAAAGACAAGGATATAAAAGATAAATTCAGCGGCACCAATGTTGCTTTTATTACTTAAGATAAGCATTCCTCCAAACCAGAGTAAAAGTGCAATAACTGTCGTACCAAGCAACTCGCTTACCGGATGTGCCAGGTTATACCGGCGATTAAGGCGATTAAATGTTTTTCTAAGTTTTTCATTTAAATTACTGAATCGTGCTTCCAGCTTATATTCCGCATTGAACGCTTTTACTACGCGAAGTCCCCCCAATGTCTCTTCTATTTGTGAAAGCAATTCACCGGTTTGCTCCTGACCCAAGGTGGAACGCCGCTTAAGTGATTTGCCGATCCTCCCGATCAACCAGCCACTAAAAGGTAATAAAACCAACACAAAAAGCGTCAATTCCCAACTCATGACAAACATCACAGCCAAGTATCCAATAATCAGTATCGGATTCTTAAATACCAAATCCAATGAGCTCATAATGGAAGCCTCTACTTCAGTAACATCACCGGTCATACGCGACATGATATCGCCTTTTCGTTCGGCAGTAAAAAATCCAATGGGAAGACTGATGATTTTTTTATAAAGTTGATTACGTAAATCACGCAAAACACCTGTACGTATGGGAATTATATAATACGAGCCCATGTAGGCGGTTCCAACTTTCAATGCCGTCATCACAACCAGAAAAGCACCCAGATAAAGCAATGCAGAGCTCGGACCAACCGACAGTATAAAGTGCTGTATATAGTAAAAAAGATTATTTTTAATGGCATTGACAATATCACTAAAACTATCATTCCACGTCCATATTTTATATATACTCAGGGATTGCTCTATCTTAAACAGCAATCGCAACACAGGAATGATTGCTGCAAATGAAAACAAGCTGAAAATCAACGTTAACACGTTAAACAGCAATGCTAACAGAACATATTTTTTATAGGGCGGAATAAATCGTTTAAGGAGCGTAATGAATTTGAACATTCTTTATTTTAGTTTTTAGCATTGATTATAAAGCGTTTAGCATTTAGCGTTAAGTAATTTTGAGCAACCAAATCAGCTTATTATCCATTCAACCAATTAACCAGTCAATTAAATACCAGTATAATTTCTTGGTGTAATTCTTCGCAATTCTTCTTTTACTGATTGGCTTACATCCAGTGTCTCGATAAAGTCACGAATTGATTTTTCATTAATTCCTTCATTCGTACGAGTTAATGCTTTTAGTGCCTCGTAGGGTGAAGGATACGCTTCACGACGTAAAATAGTCTGAATACCTTCGGCTACTACAGCCCATGTTTTATCAAGATCACGGTAAATGGCAGTTTCATTCAGCAACAATTTACTCATTCCTTTAAGAATGCTTTGTGTGGCTATCATTGTGTGGGCAAAAGGGACGCCTATATTTCTAAGTACTGTGCTATCGGTCAAATCACGTTGAAGACGTGAGACGGGCAACTTGCCTGCTAAGAATTCCAACAAAGCGTTAGCAATAGCCAGATTGCCTTCAGCATTTTCAAAGTCAATAGGATTAACTTTATGCGGCATAGCCGATGAACCGACTTCACCTTCTTTTATCCGTTGTTTGAAGTATTCCATCGAAACATACGTCCAAATATCCCGGCAAAAGTCAATTAATATGCTATTGATGCGTTTCATGGCATCAAACTGAGCTGCTAAATTATCGTAATTCGATATCTGTGTGGTCCATTGTTCCCGCTCAAGTCCTAGCTTATCGGCAACAAAATGATTTCCAAATGATTTCCAGTCAATAGCAGGATACGCCACTGCATGAGCATTATAATTACCCGTTGCACCACCAAATTTAGCAGAATTAGGCGTATGTTTCAATACTGAAAGCTGTTGGTTTAATCTGTTTACATAAACCATCATTTCTTTCCCCAACCGGGTTGGAGAAGCAGGTTGCCCATGTGTTTTTGCCAACATGGACACATCGCGCCATTCGTCAACCCGTCTTTCAAGTTCTTGTACTAGAGTTTCAATTTCAGGGAAATATACATCGTTCAACGCTTCTTTTATGGAGAACGGAACAGCTGTATTATTTATATCTTGTGAGGTAAGTCCAAAATGAATAAATTCCTTGAAAGCTTCCATGCCAAGCAAATCAAATTTTTCTTTCAGGAAGTATTCTATTGCTTTTACATCATGATTTGTAATACTCTCAATTTTTTTCACCTTTAGTGCGTCCTCTTCGGTGAAATTGACATACAATGACCTGAGCTTTGGGAATACGGAGGCAGGGACCTGAACTAGCTGTTTTAAAGGGATTTCGCACAAAGCAATAAAATACTCAACCTCCACCAATACACGATAACGAATTAAAGCATACTCAGAAAAGTAAGTGGCATAAGCTTCCGTCTTCGAACGATAACGTCCGTCAACCGGTGAAATAGCAGTAAGTAACGACAAATTCATAAAGATAAGTTTATATGTTCTTCCGGAATTTACCTTTCCGGATATTCTAGTGATTCAAACCGCAAAGTTAATCAAATCTACCGGATTATAAAAGTTTGTATCACTCCCTTGCATCACTGATTCTTTTTCTATACTTTTGTTTCACAAATAAAGCAATATCCGGAATGAACGTCACAAGTCTTCCACATCGTATCATTTCCATTTGAAAAACATTAAGGAGTAAATGAAATACATTAAAATTCATAAAGAAGGTCGATTAATCTTAGGTTCACTGGCATTAATCCTGTTATTGTTAAATCTCTATATTTACACTAAATTCCCGTTAGGGGCATTAATTGTAAATATTGTGATATCAGCTCTGCTTCTTTTCTTTTTTGCTTATTTTTTCCGCAATCCACCCAGGAAAGTATACCTGGACGACCCAAGCCTTGTGATTGCACCTGCCGATGGAACTATTGTTGTGGTTGAACCAACTGATGAGATGGAGTATTTTGGGGACAGACGTATTCAGGTTTCTATTTTTATGTCTGTTTTCAATGTACATGCCAATTGGTATCCTATCAAGGGCACTATTCTAAAATCAGTTCACCATAGTGGTCGCCACATGGCGGCTTTTTTACCCAAATCAAGTAGTGAAAACGAACGGTCAACAGTAGTAATAGAATCCGAAGGGAAAACTCAAATTCTGGTTCGTCAAATTGCCGGAGCATTGGCACGTCGCATTGTAACCTATGCACATGCTGGTAAAAATTGTCATTTGAACGAACATCTTGGATTTATCAAATTCGGCTCACGTGTTGACCTTTTCTTCCCTCTCGACACTGAAATTTTTGTAACAGTCGGTGAATCAACTACCGGTAATGAGACAATCATAGCCCGATTAAACGAAGATTAAATGACACTTCAGGAAGCTCAGCAGCAAGTCGATGAATGGATTAAAACCTATGGAGTCCGATATTTTGGGGAGTTAACCAATATGGCTATCCTGACAGAAGAAGTAGGCGAACTCGCAAGGGTAATTGTTCGTACTTACGGAGAACAATCATTTAAAAAGTCAGACGAAGAAGCTAATCTGGCTGACGAAATGGCCGACGTACTCTGGGTATTGATCTGTCTGGCTAATCAAACAGGTATAAATCTCACCGAAGCTTTTGAGAAAAACATCCAAAAGAAAACTGAACGGGATAATACACGCCATTTGAAGAATAAAAAATTAAATAGCTAGTTTAATCAACTCTTACGACTCTCAATCTACCCTATCAACCTATTAACAACCAACTTAATTAACCAATCAACAAATTAACCATATGAGCAAATTCGACGATCTCTTCTTGCAATATAATTGCAATTTGAATGATGAAACTGTAAAAAAAGACATTGATAAAATCTTGGCAGACCATTATGCTGAGAATGATAATAAAGAAGTCTACAAACAATGTTTGAACCAGATTGATTTGACGTCACTCAATGGAACCGACACCAACACAGAGATAATATCAATGGTAAATAAGGTGAATGAATTTAAAAAAGTATTTCCTCATCTGCCTAATGTTGGGGCTATCTGTGTGTATCCTGCTTTGGTTCCTGTTGTAAGAGAACATTTGACTGAAGATATTGGCATTGCAGCAGTTGCAGGAGGATTCCCGGCATCACAGACTTTTATTGAAGTAAAAATTGCTGAAACAGCCATGTGTGTACTCGAAGGAGCGACTGAAATTGATGTTGTTATTTCCATAGGTAAATTCCTGGAAGGGAATTATGAGGAAGTACATGACGAACTGACTGAAATTAAAGCTTCTTGCCGTCATGCTCATTTAAAAGTAATCCTTGAGACAGGGGCATTGAAAACAGCAACAAACATCATGAAAGCATCTATTTTAGCGATGGAAGCTGGTGCCAACTTCATCAAGACATCAACCGGTAAAATTCCTGTTGCTGCAACACTTGAAGCAACCTATGTGATGTGTCACGCTATTAAAGAATGGAATGAGAAAAACAGTATCAAAGTAAGCTATAAACCGGCTGGTGGAATTGTAACAACAGAAGATGCGGTTAAACATTATACCTTAGTGAAAGAAATTTTAGGGCAAGAATGGTTGAATAATACTATGTTCCGTTTTGGAGCAAGCCGGTTGGCAAATAATCTGATCAGTTCAATCGAAGGAAAAGAAGTGAAGTATTTTTAATCAAAAGAATTATAATTCACGGGAAGCAGTATATTCTGCACATTTTATAAGCGATCTTTTTACGTCGCTGTCTGCAAAGCCATTGAGTTCTTCGATGGCTTTGTTTTTGAACTCTTCCATACGAGTCAATGCATAATCAACACCACCATTATCATGGGCAAAACGGGTAATATATTGGATATTCTCCGTAGCAAAATCTTTATTTTCAATCAGGGCCAATACTTTTTCCTTTTCTTCTCCTTTTGTATTTAATAAGGCATAAATTAATGGTAAAGTCACTTTCCCATCACGGATATCATTCCCGGTCGGTTTCCCTATTTGTATATCTTCAAAATAATCAAAAACATCATCTTTAATCTGAAAACAGATACCCAGATATTCCCCGAAATTTCGCAAATGAATTAATGCTTCTTCATTGGCATTCACCGACAGCCCACCCACCTCGGCACAGGTAGAAAACAATAAAGCCGTTTTTTTACGTATAATCGTAAAGTAATTTGCTTCTGCAGTTTCCGAGAACTGAGCATTTACTAATTGTAATAGTTCACCATCCGAAAGTTGCATGCCTATATTGGCAATCGATTTTAAGATAGGGAGGTTATCTGTTTTTGTGGCACAACTCAACGATTTAGATAAAATATAATCACCCGACAAAATTGCGATCTTATTAGTCCAACGCGCATTTATCGAAGGCTTTCCACGACGTTCCAGAGTATCATCCACCACATCATCATGGATTAAACTGGCTGTATGTACAAGTTCCAGAGACAGGGCAGCATAAATGGTCGATGCATTAACAACACCACACAATTTGGCCGTTAACAACACCAACATTGGACGAAGCTGTTTCCCGCTTTTTTGAAGGACATAATCATTTACACTTAAAAGCAACGGGTTATCTGTGCTCAGAGCCTCTCCAAATGTTTTCTCAAACATTTGCATTTCTGTAAAAATAGGATTTCTAATAGCTTCTATAAAACTCATAGGTGTGCTCGAAAAGATGTGTACTACAAAAGTAAGCAAATTTGCCGTTCTATTAACGGTTTATGTTTATTTCCGTATAAATTTTAATTACTTTTACAGTCGATAAATATTATCAAGTTCTTATATGCTGTATTTGGAAGGAAAATTACGACCAGATAAACGAACAAACAAGCAGAAAAGTTTAAAACGTACACGACAAATTGTATTTTAATTTGTTACTAGTATTTTGACATTAAACCATTGACCAAAATTATCCCATTTTCATGAAAAAGCTTTTTTTAATTGATGCCTATGCCATCATATACCGCGCTTATTATGCATTTATTCGCAATCCGCGTTTTAACTCTAAAGGATTAAACACTTCAGCTATATTCGGATTTATTAACACACTGGAAGATGTATTAAAGCGTGAAAAGCCTACACATATCGCTGTTGCTTTCGATCCAAGTGGGAAAACCTTTCGCCACGAAGCATTTGAACTTTATAAAGCGCAACGTGAGTCGACACCCGAAGATATTCGTTTGGCAGTTCCTATCATCAAAAATCTGGTTAAAGCGTATAACATCCCTGTTTTGGAAGTGCCTGGTTTCGAAGCTGATGATGTAATAGGCACAGTAGCCAAGCAAGCTGAGCAAGCTGGTTTTGAAGTATTCATGCTTACTCCCGACAAGGATTACGGGCAGTTAGTCTCCGATCACATCTTTATGTATCGCCCCAAACATACGGGCGGTTTCGAAATAATGGGTCCGGATGAAGTGAAAGCCAAGTATGAATTGGATAGTCACGAGCAAGTGATCGACTTACTAGGCTTAATGGGTGATGCATCCGATAATATCCCGGGTTGTCCGGGAGTAGGCGAAAAAACAGCTGTCAAATTATTAAAGGAATTCGGAAGTATTGATCAGCTATTATTGCGTACCAATGAATTGAAAGGAGCATTAAAAACAAAAATTGAAGAAAACAAAGAACAAATTGTTTTCTCTCGTTTTCTTGCCACCATCAAGCTTGATGTGCCTATTGCTTTCGATGAAAAAAGTCTTGAGTTGGAACCCAGAAACGAGCCTGAACTTCGGGCTTTGTTCGATGAACTGGAATTCCGGACTATGTCTGCCAAAATGGGAAATCCGTTCACCTCCCTCCCACCCGATAAACCCTTGTCAGGCATTCGATCCGTCAAGCAAAAACCAACGGCACAAATGTCCTTGTTTGATGCCTTTGACAATGAAGAAAATGAATCTGCTGGTTCCGGAACAAACCCGGTGGAAGAAACACACGAACTCATAAAAGCACCTGATTCCGGGTTGTTATCTTTAGAGAATATACCCCATAAATACGTTCTGATCGACACTAAAATCAAAAGGTCGGATTTAATTTCCCGGCTCTTTATACAAAAATCGGTTTGTTACGACACCGAGACCACCGGGTTAGATATGTTTACCTCTGACTTAGTGGGACTTTCATTTTGTTTCACCGAAGGTGAAGCTTATTATGTTTCACTTCCGGCAGATAAAACGGAAGCGAGAGAAGTTCTGCATGAATTTAAGGCTTTCTTTGAAGCTGATCAAATTGAAAAAATCGGTCAGAATATGAAATTTGATTTGCTCATGTTAATGCAATATGGGATAAAATTAAAAGGAAAACTCTTCGATACCATGATTGCTCATTATCTGGTTCAACCTGAATTGAGGCATGGCATGGATTATCTGGCCGAAATTTTCCTGAACTATCGCACGATTCATTTTGAGGATTTAGTGGGTGCAAAAGGGAAAAACCAGGCAGATATTCGTTCAGTAGACTTGAAGAAATTATGTGAATATGCTGCCGAAGATGCTGATGTTACTTTCCGTTTGAAACAAATTCTGGCAAAAGAATTAAAGTCTAACGGGCTGGAAAATCTGTTTTATGAAATAGAAATGCCACTCATGAAAGTGCTGGCCACCATGGAACATACCGGTGTTCGCATTGACAGCGATGCGCTGCGTCAAAGTTCGGAAATACTAACGGGCGAGATGTTGAAATTAGAAGAAGAAATTCATAAAATTGCCGGATATGATTTCAATGTCAGTTCGCCCATGCAGGTTGGTGAAATTCTTTTTGACCGGTTAAAGTTAGACGATAAAGCCCGTAAGACCAAAACGGGACAGTACTCTACGTCCGAAGATGTGTTAGAGAAAATACGCTCCAAACATCCAATTATTGGCAAGATTCTGGATTATCGTGGATTAAAAAAACTATTGAGCACGTATATTGATGCCTTGCCTCAATTGATTAGTCCGGTAACAGGGAAAGTCCATACTTCGTACAATCAAACTGTGGCAGCAACAGGCCGGCTCAGCTCTACCAATCCGAATCTGCAAAACATCCCGATTCGGGATGCACAAGGTAAAGAAATACGGAAAGCTTTCATTCCAGATGCCGACAGTATTTTCCTGAGTGCTGATTATTCGCAAATTGAATTACGAATCATGGCACACCTAAGTGGTGATGCAAACATGATGGATGCCTTTATTAACGGACTTGATATTCACACCGCAACTGCAGCCAAAATTTATAAAATCCCATTGGATGAAGTTACAACCGACATGCGCCGCAAAGCTAAAACGGCTAATTTCGGCATCATTTATGGAATATCCGTTTTTGGACTATCCGATCGGCTGGGGATTCCCAGGGCTGAAGCTAAAGAACTTATCGATGGATATTTCATTACATACCCTGATGTAAAAAGATATATGGATGCCTGCATTCAACGGGCAAAGGAAATGGGCTATGTGGAGACTTTGCTTGGTCGCAAGCGTTTCTTACCCGACATAAATTCTCAAAACGGCGTAGTCCGTGGATTTGCCGAACGGAATGCAATCAATGCCCCTATTCAGGGCACAGCTGCCGATATCATCAAAATTGCCATGGTCAGGATACAAAAGAGGATTGAGGATGAAAATCTGCAGGCTAAAATGACCATGCAGGTACATGATGAGTTAAACTTTACGGTTCCAACGAATGAACTCGATGTAGTCAGAACTATCGTAATTAATGAAATGGAACAAGCCATTCAACTCCGGGTGCCACTCATTGCCGATTGCGGAGTAGGCGATAACTGGTTAGAAGCACATTAAAAAGCATCCTATTTCTAAACAGGATAATTTTCAACTTCATTCAACCTAAAAAACACTTTTGGTAATTATATTAAAAAGTTTCTCCCTAAAAAAGAGAAACTTTTTTTTTGATCTACTGGATATGTTGTGGAAACATATCTGAATTTCAAGGAAAGAATGGAGGTGTTCTTATTCTGTTTTCTTAGTCTATTCTTTTTTTAATCCAATTTCTACATATCTTGCCATACTTTCGTTCCAAGTGTAAAGACTATTGAAAAACTATTGAATGGGAGTTCATTGAGGGTTGAGAGAGGGTTAGGAGAGGTAGACCTCAATGAACCCTCAATGAACCCTCTCTCAACCCTCAATGAACCCTCTCTCAACCCCCTCTGAAGTAAGACCAAATGACGGAGAAAATAAATGAATTATTTCACTAAAAAAGGCTGTTTTTCAGATGCAGGAGAATTGAAAGGCTATTTCACAATAGCTTAACATAACTGAAATTCAGCTGTATTGAGAATAAATATCAATCACTATAAATGTTGAATTAAAAGAGGAAAGAACACTTAGTTATACGTGGACCCGAGGTGGTGGAAGATTTCATAATCTTGTCTACTATCAAGGCTAAAAAGTGCATTGCAGATACGAGTATAAAAAAAGGCGGGTTGCTCCGTCTTACATGTTTTCAAAACACTTGGGAGGCGTGTATTTGCACATAAGGGAAGTGTTCATAAAGTCAAAGATACAATTTTTACAAGTATTTTGTAGAAAAAGGCTGCATCACTTTTGATACAGCCTTAGGACGTTTATCAACTTTAATTTTCTTTTTCGAAAAGGTGAATCAGAAATAGAAAGCTAAAGAAGCTAAAGTGAATTATTAGTTTGAGGAATCTATGCAGTTACTTTTCCTTTTTATAATTATAAATAGGTTCGCCAAGCGCATTAATAAATGTAATGCTTAAAGTGTTATTTGTAGCCGTACATATTGAAAATCCGGATTTATCACTAGTAAACAGAGTACCCGTTGTTGATTCAATAGGACGTGATAAGGAAGCAGAACTGTTGACAAAATAGTCTACCGGTGAATCTTTTTGTTTGATATGCTGAAAGTTGTGAATATGTCCGCAAATATAAAAGTCAACTTTATGTTTTCTCAAAATCGGATCTACGCCTGTTTGCATGTCTGTTCTTTCATCTTCATTCTTGGTTGTGTTGGCATAAATAGGATGATGTCCGATGACAATTTTCCATTTCTCTGTAGAAACAGTTAGTACACTATCAATAAAATGAAGCTGTGCTTTGTAATCTTGTTTACAGGCATCCGGATAGCTAATGCTGTCGTTTCTATATTTACCGATCAGTGGTGCAGTGTCGATAAATAGTAATCGAATAGAAGTTTTAGCATCGACTTTCTTGACCATTGTGTAATATCGGGCAGGCATTACCCAGCGGCGGCTCACTTTAGAATAATCTAGAACAGCTTGTGTGTTCCCTTTATATTCGTGATTTCCTAAAATAGGATACCAATCCAGCATTAATTCCGGATGCGAATAAATGAGTTCGAAGTTTGTCAACCAAAGTGGATCGGTTACACTGGCAACGCCATTGAAATGATGCTCATCGCCGGCAGCAGCTACGAAATCAATTCCTGTCTTTCCTGCCCACTCACCCATTTGTGCTGCAATTGGTTTCTGATCATAATATCCGTTTCTACCCATGTCATTGGCAATCATAAAACTAAATCCTTTTTGTTCTTTGGTTACGGGTTTATTTGTCTTTGAATTCTGTCCTATAAGGAGTATTCCACTGTTAAACACACAGAGTATAACAAGTGTAAATAATCTAATCATTTTATATTTCTTCATATTCAGTTCTATTTATGGGAGTAAAAAAATAGCAGTTACTTAACAAATTAAAAAAGCTCCAAACATGAATGCATATTTGGAGCTCAATGTTGAAATATATTATTTAGTACCAAAAGCCCCAAAGAAAGCAGAAGCGGCAGGCGCAGTATAAGTAACTCCTTTGATGGTTAAACCAGTTGGGAAGTTCCTGACTACATTTGTTTTAGCACCTGTTAAAGCAGGAGATCCGGCTTGCAAATGAAAATCCCATGCGGTATTAAACGTATAATTTAAAAGTCCGTTGCTGAAAACATTGTTCACAATTCCTGAATTACTAAGTGGATAATTTACAAATTTAGGATCGTTTGCTCCAGCTAAAGTTCCCGCAATGTCATGAGCTCCTCTAACAACTTCTTTCCACAAAGATAAATTAGGTGTAAACTGATCCACCGTAATTTGGTCGTACCCATAATAGTACGTATAATCATATACAGTTCTTGCATCAGCCCCACTAAATTTTACTCCCCAACGGTTGTTTACCAGTAGGTTGTTATAAACTTCAGCATAAACCAATTTTTCCAGCCACACAGAACCACCTTTAATATCCGGTCTTCTCCAACCGCAATTGACAATCGTATTATTATACGCTACGGCATGGGTTTGTGGCACTTTTACTCCGGAGTTTGAAAGTTTAAAAGCATCGGAATTAGAACTAAAAACAACATTGTAAGCCATATCGGCTGTACAACCCGATTTAAGGTTCATTACACCTCCATTTTCCAATCCTGAAGGACCAAATGTATTATTGGCAAAAATGATACTTCCACCCTCCATATAAAACACATCTTCCTTGATATTACGAATAGTACTATTCATGACCACCACTTTGCCATTCACGTTACTGGCATACAAGGCAGGGTCTTTTTCTCCCGCAGTAGCCTTATACAACCCATTGATGACAGAAAGAGAATTAGAGGTGGTAACTGCACCCGCATATTCGATCACTGCGTTTAAAATTAAAATCTCAGTACTTGTAGGTGATCCGATAATTCCACCCCAAAGTCCCTGCATGGCATTACCAGCTGTTTTGTATTGATCGGGAACCGTAAATTTTACTTGATTAGCTGCAGTACCCATTACATAGAGATTCCCATTGACAATAATTTCACTCCTTTTTGCAGTATCGGCAAACAGGACTGTTACTCCTTCTTCGATAGTTAATGAAGAATCTTTAGGGATAGTAATACTGCCATTTATGGTATAAGTACCACCCTTTTTCCATGTACCTGAGGCAGTAGATGTTCCGAGTGTAACCTGGATTGGTTTTGGAACTACTTCTTCCGAAGTGCAACTGACAAAAAATAAACAAAACATGAAAATGCTAAGAGAAAAGAAAATTGTTTTCATTTTGATTTTTTTAATTGAATGTTTAATTGATCTTATACCTGAATCCAAGTAGGAATGATTGCATGTACTTGTCATGTCGTATGGTAGTTGTGTTCCCCGAAACATCCTGAGTAATTAATTCATTGTTGGCAGGGTTTATTTTTTTGATATAGACTTCCATGGGTGTATCTAGAAGGTTTTTTGCCTTAAGGTAAAGGGTCATTCCATTTCTAAATTTCTTTTCAATGGATGCATCTAACTGAATAAACCCTTTTTGCCACTGGTCATCGTCAAGGTACCTGGAAACCAGGTAAATTCTGTCACCTGTGTAATTTGCAGATAATTGTGCATCCCAACCAGTATGAGTATCCTTGAAAAGTAAACTTAAATTGGCAACATGTGCCGATTGCCCGAACAAGGGTCTTGTTTGTGTGGTGTCATTCAGTTGCCAACCGTTTGATTTATGAATGTAATATCTTTTTAGCGTTGTTATTGACGAATTTGTAAACGTATAATTGGCTTTGACACCTATGAAGCTGAAATACTTTATAAAATCAACCTCCATACCTAAATTTTTAGCTGTTCCATAATTATCCGGCATATAGTAGATATTCCCTTTACTGCCTTGAGGAGTACTCCAACCATATTCTATTGGATCTTTAATGTTTTTATAAAAAGCCCCGATCATAAATTGCTCTAAAGGTTTTGGGAAGTATTCATATCGGACATCAATATTATCGGCAACTGTATGTTTTATATTGGGGTTACCCATTTCAGTGTATTCTTCCCCAACTACCAGATAGGGCACTATTTCCAAAAATCCCGGACGGTTTATGGATCTAAAATACGAGGCACGTACATTTTGTTTTTCTGTAGGCATATATCTGAAATGCAAGCTAGGTAGGATATCTGTGTAAACCTGTTTCCCAATCGGGGGTACATCACCTTTTGTATAAATTAAGTAATAACTCTGGTTTGTATTTTCAGCACGTAAACCTCCCAATACCTGCAATTTTTTAATATTGAATTTAAATTGAAGATAGCCGGCAGCAATTTTTTCATAAGCTAAGTAATTTAGTGGATCGTTGTTGTTTAGATCAACTGAACTTTTCCATTGAATGTCAGAAAAATTAGTCCAATCCCGGCCTTGTATGGACTTATAATCGGTATTCAATACTGCAAAAAACTTATATTCATTAAAAAAGCTCGTTCGACTCTTATCCCTGTAAAGCCCGCCTGTTGATAATTCAACCGGTGTTTTAGCTATTATTGGTGTATAGATCAAATTGAGATAACCCGCCCAATCTTTGTCTGTATTATGCTCCCAACGACGTGTCGAACCGCCATTGGAAATGGTAAGTGGCAATTTTACATTATTGCTGATTTCATTAAACATGGAAAGATTAATATAATCAGGAGTCTGATTTATTGCATTTCCATACACGAATGACCAATTGGTGTTCAGGTTACTTGCCAATTTATGTTCTCCCTGTAAAACTGAACTTAGAAGTTGTTGCTTGTTTAACCGGTAACGCAATGAATAACTCGATAAGGAATTACTGCTATTATTCAAGTCGCTTCCTTGCGATTGACGTATTTGTTCAGAGGTGAAATTCATATATGCATTATACAATATGAACTTATGAAATCTGTTAAGCTGAAAATCAATCTTATTATGAATCCCTAATTGCGTAGATTGTTCGGATATGGTACGAAAGCTCTTCCCGGATATAAGCGGTAGGTTCAGCGTATCATTCTCTACTCCATAGCTGGTGCTATTACTACCTTTAAAATTATTACTAAAGCTACCTGCAACAATAACTCCTAATTTTTTATTAAAGAAACGATTTCCAATAGAGAAATCAGCAACCAAATTTGGCATTGGTTTATTAGATTTTAAATCAAGGTTTTGATTTGTGAAATCTTTAGGAGTTGCTGTATAACTATCGCCATTTATCTCATAGGGTGATTTGTAATTGACGGCTTTTGAATCAAAACCCATAAAATCTCTTTCGATAAAAATCTCATTATATCCGGTAGCGATATTCAGGTTCAGCTGCAACCGACTGGGAGCATCTTTCATAACCATATTCACAGCTCCCCCCAAAGCATCACCTTCCATATTCGGTGTAAGCGATTTTGATACCTCCAGCCTGTCAACCAGAAATGAGGGAAAAATATCCAGCGGCACATACCGGTATTTATTATTTGTTCCGGGTATTTTCACTCCGTTCACCATGGTGTAACTAAAGCGTTTATCCATGCCCCGGATGATGGCATATTGTCCATCCCCGGTAGAATTTCGTTCAATGGTAACTCCCGATACCCGGGCGATTACATTTGCGATATTCAAATCGGGCGATAATTCAATACTCTTGGCACTAACAATATTGACTTCATTTGGTGATATTTTCTCAATATTCCTGGCACTCTGATCTGTAGCATGATTTCGGGCAGTAACTTCGACTTCATGTAAGTTTAATTCGGATGAGCTTAGTTCAAGTGAGATTTTGTTTATACCGGCAGCTGAAATTGAAACTTCTTTCTCTAAAGTATTACAACCAATATAATTGCAGACCAGAATTGCAGTTTTTTCGGAAATGTTGCGTAACGTAAATGAACCATCCAATCCACTGGTAGTTCCTTTTTGTGATTCGCCTTTTAAATAGATGGTGGCTCCAACCAATGCTTCTCCACTTTTAGAATCTTTTACAACTCCTTGAATAACTCCAGCGGAAACACCTATACAGTTGATAAATAGTAAAATAATGTAAAAAGATCTCTTCATTCTGCTTTTTTTAATAGATTACAAAAATAGAGTGAAGTTGTTTCTATTCTATTTCACACATATTAAAGTTGTTGTATATATATGTTACATTTGCATGATACATTTTGATTTAACTCATTAAAAAGAAAGCTGCCTTTCAAGGAGGCAGCTTTCGCAGATTAAGAAAGATAACGCAAACGAAAAAAAATGTGTTACATAGTAGCATAGATATTGGATGGCTGGCAGTCAATCCGGGTTAATTCGAATAAAAACATAGCTTCGGCAGTACGTGTCCAGTAATTAAACTCCATGGATTTAGTATAGGCAGGAACAAAACCCAGCAACCTGTCAAGATCAAATTCACCCGCAGATACTCCGGCTCCTGAGCGGGCAGCATCAATCACATTGCATTCTTGTTCAATATGAGTGGGAACCATCAAAACAGGTTTTTGCATATACATGGCTTCGCAAACCGACTCAAAGCCACCCGTAGTGGCATACGCTTTGCAACCTGCCATAAATTTAAGGAAAAGAGAGTCACTTAACCGATGCATTGTAAGCGTTGGAGTAAGCTTTTGGGTTTGTCCTACTTCCTTTTTATCCCAGAAGAAGTGAAGGTATTGATCCGTGTTATTTTTGCTCCAGGTTGTCAATTCGGTGGCAAATCCGCTATTGAGCATATATCCGTGAATGTAATCTCCATTACTCACCTCTTGCTGCAGTACTTCCTGACGTAACAGTGGCGGAACAATTGAAATTTTTCCATGCTGGATATTATCATCCGCGCGAAAAGAAAGGGCCAGAATCTTTAATGAATTCAGGGTGGTAAGCCTGGAATAAAAATTCAGCAGGTTGAACTGCCACGTATCTTTTCCTGTATAGGTGAAAGCAGGGGTCAGAAAATAATACTGATGTGCCACATTGATCATCGGAGGTTTCGGATTGAATAATCCGTATGTTACACCACATAACAGTTCATAGAAATTAATGACTACATCCGGTTCGTGATCGCGGATCGTATGATGAATTGTCAGCAAGCTATGAATATAAACCGGCAACAACAAAAGGTTATACAGGATACTAATCAGTAGAGGTGAGTGTTTCCCCTTGGGGGTTGGTAAAAAATTAGGACTTTGAAACTGAATGATTTCGCTGTTTATTTTTTCAGTAAAAAAAAGAGGTAAGGTACGTTTGGCACTCCCACCGACCATTACTGCCACTACTTTGTGACCATTACGTTCGAGTGTAGACTTCAAACTCAGGGCTTGTGTGAAATGGCCCCTACCTTCCCCTTGTATTACAAATAGATATTTCATTAACTGCTTAATTTAAAAGAAGTGGTGAAAGATATTGCTTGAAAACGCAACGCGTTCAAGCTTTTTATTTGATGGATAAATTTCAGGTATTTCTTTTATTTCAGGTTTTACAGAAGCATCACGGTGCAAATATACTTCCCAGGTGCCATCTTCATTTTCCAACAAGGCAGATAAGCTTTCAACCCAATCGCCTGAATTAAGGTAATGAATTCCATCAATCATCCGGTCGGCCGGTTGGTGAATATGCCCGCAGATTATTCCATCGGCATGGCGGGTACGGGCTAAGGTGACCAGTTCGGTCTCATAATTGGAAATATATGAAACTGCTGATTTGACTTTTTGTTTAATGCTTTGTGAAAGGGAGAAATAAGGCAATCCTTTTTTAGTTCGATAAATATTATAAATGCGGTTCATCCATAATAAAAAAGTATATCCAATATCTCCAAGTTTTGCCAGCCATACCATGTTAGAAGTTATACTGTCGAATATATCGCCATGCACTACATAATAGCGCTTGCCATTCTTTTCGTGTATGTAATCTTTTACAATCGATATATTGGCAAACGAGAAGGGCGCAATCTGGTCGATAAAGTCATCATGGTTTCCCCGAACATAAATTACCCTGGTATTATGGTTCTCCATCATTTTCATGATGATCTTGAAAAAATCAGTATCTTCTTTCTTCCACTTTCCTCCTTTTTGTAAATTCCAGCCATCTATGATGTCGCCATTCAAAATAAGGGTATTACAATTAACAGTCTTTAAAAAATCTGCAAGTTCACGTGTTTTAGAATGTTCAGTTCCGAGATGAACATCGGAAATAACAATGGTCGGATAAAACTTTTGATTATACATCTGTTTTTTTTATTGCAAAGTAACTGTAACTATATTGCACAACTAAAACAGTAGTATTAAATTGGTATTACATATTTAATGTCTGATTGTCAGCAACTAATAATTAATAGATGGAAACATGCTATTAGTTATTTATATCTAACTTTGTTTTTCTTTATTCAGGAATTCGCTCAACTTGATAGAAAATTAATATTTTATATTGAAACAGTATCTTCATACTAATTACAAATATTATAATTACTTTGGAATAGGATTGTAATATCCGGGATATACTTTTGTCTCAGAATTAAACTAACTTAATTTATTTAAAATTATTCAATAATGAAAAAGATTTTTTTAAACTGTGCAATTGTTTTATTCAGTGGGATAACAATTACTTCATGTTCAACCAAGACAGATCCAGCACCTACTTCAACGACTAAGGAAGTTATTATTAAGTCAAACATTACCGGTACACGTCAATTAGTGAAGGATTCTACGTATATATTAGAAGGAAATATTTTTGTTTCCGGTGTTATTAATATACAAGCAGGAACAATCATTAAAGGGGATAAATTGACAAAAGGAGCTTTGATTATTGTTCAAGGTGGTAAGATTAATGCCATCGGAACACCATCGCAACCAATCGTGTTTACTTCCCGCATGGAACCAGGATTGCGTGCCGCAGGAGACTGGGGTGGAGTTATTCTGGTTGGTAAAGCACCGGTGAATCAGACGGATCCTACTGTTGAAGGGTTATCACAACCTCTTCACTATGGTGGTGGAACCGATGCAGCCGATAATTCAGGAACTATCCAATACTGTCGTTTCGAATTTGGTGGTATTGCTTTACAACCGGATAACGAAATTAATGGATTAACCTTTTGTGCTGTAGGAAGCGGAACCACTGTAGATCACATCCAGGTTTCGTATGCCGGAGATGATTCTTACGAATGGTTTGGAGGAAATGTAAATTGTAAATACCTGATTGCTTATTGCGGTTTGGATGATGAATATGATACTGACTTCGGATATTCCGGTCACGTACAATTTGCTCTGGGTGTACGTAATCCACGTATTGCAGACGTCTCAACATCGAATGGCTTTGAATCGGATAACAATGCTAACGGAACAACTGAAACACCAATCACATCGGCTGTATTCTCAAACGTTACTTTGATTGGCCCTTGGAAAACTACTGCTGATAAAAATGTAAGCAGTAATTTTGGCGCTGGAATGCATATTCGCCGCAACAGTTCTCTTTCTGCTTTCAATTCTGTTTTTGCAGGTTGGAACACCGGATTATTACTGGATGCAACAACTACTTATGCAAATGCAATTTCAGGAAGTCTTGCAATTCAGAATTGTGCTTTAATTGGATCAAAAGTAATTGCAGTTAATGGTGCAACCAACGTTACAGCTCAACAAGCTTTAGACTTTTTCAACACTTCAGGTTTTGGAAATCAGGTTATAGCAGATAATGCAACTGCCGGAATAGCAAGTTCGTTTTATGATGCTACCAAAACAGGAACAGCAGCTATTCCAACTTCATTTTTACCGGCTACAGGTTCCCCATTATTGGGTGCAGCTAAATTTACACATACTAAACTTCAAAATGCTTTCTTCGATAAAACTCCTACTTTCATTGGAGCATTCGGAGCAACAGACTGGACCAAAGAATCGTGGACTAATTTCGATCCACAAAATACCGTATATTAAAAATTTAATTTCTTACTTGTTTACAGAGTGAGACTAGTCTAAAGAGAAGTTGCGGGTTCGTAACTTCTCTTTTTTTTGCACCCATCTGTTTTGTAACACATATTAAATTTTATCCTTGTTAAACCAATAAGCCTTATTTGAGGTATTTTTGTAGGACAAAACTTTTAAGCACACCATTATGCGTAAAACAATCATTCCCTTATTGCTCGTATTTTATTTTTTCATTACCCTTTCAGCACAAAGCAGTAAAATAATTCAAAGTGACGGATTGTTTTTCACCGATGCTTCTCAAACTAAATTGTATAATGGGGAATATAAGGAGTATTTTGAAAATGGATCCCTTAAATTAGAGATGAATATAGTAAACGGTAAACCCGAGGGAGCCTATCTTGTCTATTTCGCCAACGGAAAGCCCAATGAAGTACGAGCATACCGAAACGGGGAGTTTCATGGCATATGGAGAACGTACAACGAAGCAGGATTACTTATTTCAGAGGCTGAATACCGGAATAATAAAAAACAGGGCACATGGCATGTCTGGGACGATTCGGGCATTATGCGCTATGAAATGCAGTATGATAATGGCAAGAAATCAGGAACCTGGTATATGTGGAATGAAAAAGGTAAATTAATTTCTGAGAAAAAGTATTGAAAATAGAATAGATGAGAATTGTATGGTACAGGGCGTTATAATTATTCACAACATTGTATACGAATTGTAACCCTCTTGTAATAATTGTATAGTTACTTTGCACTGTAATAAATCAGGATAAAAAGTAGATACAATTAATAGAATTCAGTATGAAAAAGGTGTTGTTTATTTCTCTCGTTTCTTTCCTGTTTTTTTCTGTGAGTGTCTCGGCAAAGAAAGACCAGTCTGCAGAAGCTAAAAATGAAACAGTGGATAAAACAGTTGTTCTTAAAGGGCTGGTTTTTGATAATCTTACGAATGAAACCCTTGCGGGTGCTGTTATAACTGCTAACGGACAAAAAGTATATACCGATTTAGATGGTAATTTTGCATTGACAAATTTAGGTGGTAATAAATGCCAGATTAAAGTGAGTTTAATTTCCTATGTTGATAAAACAATGGAGATTGACATGAATAATATGGAACCCATTCAAATTAAATTGCAACAACGATAATTTAAAGAGGTAAATTATAGTAAAGGCAAACCTTTAGAGGGGTTGCCTTTTTTTGTGTCTATAAATGTCAAACAGTCAGGATTGATCCGTTAGGTCTGCTGAGAAACTGTCTATTGCAACGGAGTGGCTTGCGGAGCCGGGTAATATGAATGACCCTAAATTCATAACCCTGAAGCGGGGTGTACATCAAGATAATATATTACTAGTTTTTATTCTACTGTGTTGAATAATAATTATGTTCTAAGGAGTAACTTATAGACCAAAGCAACAAATAAGACTATTTTGAATTGAAGACCCGCTTTGTAAAAAACGGGTCTTCAACAGAAATGTACAATATCATTTTTAAAATAGCCTTAGGTAGTGTTTTAAAGACAAGCAAGCCGTTTTAAAGGTAGGAATGCTACCCAAGTAGGTTTCGAACCGTAAAAGCCGAAATAATCTAAATTCTGAGGCTTCTATGGGTAATTATAACTTCAGGATTGCTCCAACCGACCAGGTCCGTCCCAGATTATAGACTTTATTGGTTAGTATTGCTGATTTTGAAACACCATCTTTCACATAATCGTATGTTTGTTGTGTCACAAAATTCTGAGCCAGTATATCTTTGATGCCAAATTTCAGTACCAGGCGTTTACCCACTTTCTTATCGACAGTGAAATCAATCACATGGCGCGGCATTTCATAAATATCCGGTACAACTACATTCCCCTGATTAAGCTGGGCAGCAACCAGGATTCGTTTCCCCATCACATTATACATGACCGAAGAAGATAAACCTATCTTATCGTTTTGATAAAACAAAGCAGTATTCACCACTACCGGGGACTGTCCCTGCAAAGGCCGGTTACGTTCGGTTAATACATTGGCAAACTGCACCTGGCTGTAAATGTAGGATGCATTAAGTGACAACGCGAAGTTCTTTAAGCCTATCATTTTTTCCAGTGATTTCTTTACTTCCAGTTCCAATCCGTAATTTGTTGCACCTAAAGCATTATCGAACGAAAAGGAGGAGCCGGTTCCTACACTGACCATTTCTATTGGATTCGTAAAGTGTTTGTAGAAGGCGGCAATTGAGAATGTTTCAGTAGGTGAAGGATAGTTCTCAAAGCGGATATCGAGGTTTTGTATGGAGGCATCTTTTAAGTTTGGGTTGCCGGTTACAGTGTTTTTCTCCGTAAAATCATAGTATACTAATGGCGAAACTTCGCGGAACTCCGGTCGGTTGATGGTGCTTGCGTAAGCTATTCGCACCAGTGATTTTTCGGTTAAGTTATAACTGGTGTTGATGGATGGAAATAAATTGAGGGTGGGATTGTCGATTTTCACAGGGGTGTTGGCATCAAAGTATCCATTTAATGTCAACCGGTTATACTCTGCCCGGACACCACCATACACATTCAGTTTCCCAACAGGCAGATTCAAAGCAATATATCCGGCAGTAAGCAGGTTCTGTGCGTCGTAAGCGTTGGCAACGTTTGTTTGTTCATCAATTGTAATTACTTTGTTTTGTCCCAGATACGGTTCGGTAAACAGGGTTTCGAAGCTTACTGCATTGATTTGATCGTCGCTGTATAAGCCGCTGTTTGTATTTTTGTAACAAAGGCTTCGTTCGGAATAGTTTCGTGTTTTATATTCGGCATATCCTCCTGTTTTTAAAGTTGTCATCAGATTCCATATTTTCAGTTTTTGTTCATAATTTACAGCTCCTGTATTAACATATTCTTTATTGGTGAGGTAGAGCCTGCCTAATTCATTTATACTCGATCCTGTTGGTAATACATACTCGTATGCTCCATTGGCATTCTCTTTCATATTCCAGTTCTGACGGTTTGGTTCCAGTCTGTTTGCATAAGCAACTCCTACGTTCCAGTCCAGCTTTGATTCCAACTGGTCATTTAACTTATGGTTGCCGCTCAGTTGACCTGAATATGTAGTACGACTTAGATACTGATTGCTGAAGTACTTAAAATTAGCCTGCCGATAATTGTTCCAACCGGAAGTGTTCGCTGATTTATCGATACCTATTTGATTTAGGAGATTTTTGAATTCAAACTTGCTTTTTCCACTGGCAGTTTGGTAAGCCCAGTTGTGCATTAAACCGATTTTAAATTCGGTCGTATATATATTGGCGGTGTATTTATACAAATATGTTGGAGTTTCGGTTGTCGGGTCAAACCGTTCGTATGCATAATTTTCCATATTGTTTCGGGTGCTGTACGTATTGCTATAATTGAGGGACGTGACAGTACCCAGTTTAGCCCCACTATTGCGATTCCACTTTTTACCAAAAGCAACAGCCAGTTTTTGATTGGGCAAAGCAGTTGAACGCTTTGCCTGCCAGTTATTGCTTAATTTAAGTGCGTAAGCATCGCGATCGGCTATACTGGACATATTAAGGTTCGCCGGAAAGCCTGCCGGGATATCGCGGGCAGCGCTTCCCAATCCTAAAAAGTCAAGGGTGGTACCCGGCAAATGATACGTATCCTTTAATGTAGTTCGGTCATTATACCCGATGCCATATTCCACATTCAGGAAATTTTCATCGGGTATATTCTTTGTAAATATTTTAATAAACCCTCCGGTAGCCTCTGAGGTTAATTCCGGGGATCCTGTTTTGTAAATAAGAATATTATCAATCATGCTACTGGGAATGACATCAAACGAGAATGATTTTGCATCGGTTTCGCTGCTTGGAGTGGCTGCATTGTTCAACCACACGTTATTATACCGTTGGTTCAGGCCACGCACCACAATAAACCGATTATCCTGAATGGTTACCCCGGGGACGCGCTTTACAACCTCTGAAGCATCCCTGTCAAGTGTTTTTGAAATTTGTTGTGACGAAATGCCATTTACAACCTGCACTGAAGATCGAACACTCTTTAACATCGAAAGCTCGGTATCTGTTTTTCGCTGTGCAACTACCTGTACACTTTGGAGTTGCAGCCCGGCATCTTCCAGTTCGATATCCAATGTTGTAACTTTGTTTTTTTTGACTACCACGTTTGGTATTCGAAGAGTATTGTAAGAAACATATGAAATTATGAGTGTATACTTTCCTTCTGCAATATTATTGAATTTGTAATTCCCATCGATATCTGCAGTTGAGCCTTTTAATGTCCCTTCAATCAGAATGGTTGCACCTGTTAGAGGCTCTTTGTTCTTTTTATCAGTTATATGTCCTTCAATTCCAATTTGTGCCTGAAGTATCAATGAAGATAATAAAGCTAACACTATGAAAGATAAACGGGAGAAAATAAATTGTTTCATTTAGTTTTTAATCTTGGTTTCTTAATCATGCAAAAGTAATTCATAACTATTTCAATGGAAAGAAAGGAGTGTTACAATAGGGTTACTAATCCTACCCTAAACGTAAGATTAAATTACTTATACTAAAAAGACCGCTGTCGAATAAAGTTTCGACAGCGGTCTTAGTTTTCACTAATTACACAAATTACTTCAACGGAACGTAACCAACTTTATCAACAATTCTTTGACCTTCTTCTGATAGGACAAAATTGATTAATGGTAAAAATGCTTTTTCTTTATGTTTGTCATAATAGAAGAATAAAGGGCGAACAATTGGATAAGTCTTGTTCATTGCAGTCTTCATAGAAGGTGCTACGAAGTTTTTACCATCAAATGACACATGAATAGCTTTTACTGATTTATTTAAATAAGCCAATCCTACATAACCGATTGCCCCTTTGGTTTGACTTACCGACTGAACGATAGCACCGGTAGCAGGCATACTTAAGATAGAGCTCATATAGTTTTTGTTCAACAATACATATTCTTTGATAAAGTCATAGGTACCTGAACTTGTTTCACGAGAGTAAGGAGTGATTTTCAGGTCAGCACCACCTACTTGTTTCCAGTTTGTGATTTTACCTGTGAAAATACCTTCCAGTTGGGCACGTGTCAGTTTGGTAACTTCGTTAGAAGGATTCACAATAATTGCCAATGCGTCATAAGCAATTACTTTTTCGACGACAGCTTTCCCGGCTTCCTGACATTTTACTTTTTCGTCAAACTTCATTTTACGGGATGCTGTTGCAATATCAGTAGTTCCTTCAATAAGAGCAGCGATACCAACACCACTACCACCACCGATAACGGTTACTGATTTTCCTGTTTTCTTTCCAAAAGCCTCAGCTTCTTTTTGAGCCAACGGTAATACTGTGTCACTACCTTTCAATTTCTGGGCATAGAACGATGGTGCAAGTGCGCAAACCATCATAAGAGATAAAATAAGTTTTTTCATTTTGATGTTTTTTATTGATCCCCGGGAGAGTGGAAGACCTGGTTTATTTATGTATATTTTGCCTGCCCATCATGGAACAAGGTCGTTTTATTCTTAGAATTTATATTGTAAACGTATTGTTACTAAATTGTCTGTTAAGTCTTTTGTGTAACCTTTAAGAGATGTGGAGTATTTTGTTACTTTTTCGTTTGTAACCATATCGTAGTAAGCCATGATACGAACATTGTTATTCATACGATACATATATCCAAGGCCTAAAGTTGAATATGCAACATCTCCTTTTCCGGTTTTTGCAGCAACACCAATCTGAGACCCGGTTACTGATGTATTCGGATCATACCAGTCATACTTCACAACGATAGAGTGTTTTGTATCGGCAATATCCTGTACGAAGTTTATGTAACCTCCACTAAACGGACGAATATAAGTATCAAAAACGGCGGCAGAAGTTGGGTCGTAACCATTAGGACTTGCTGAACTTGTTGCAGCACCGGGTTGTTTCCCGCTAATAAATTCTGCACGAATCTGGCTTAAACCCAGGTCGGAAGAAATACTGAACTGACCATCAACTCCGAAATACGAGCGGCTAGCATACGAATTTAAGTTTGAAGCAGTACTATCCACAGTAAATGCTCCATTGTTCATGGTATAAATCTTTTTTGTGGTTTGAAGGATAGATCCTGAATACATGGAAACGCCAATACCATATTTCATTGTTGGAGTTGAATTGTTGTACGTTAGGTGAGCCACAAAGTCTTTTTTGCTTTTATAGTCTTTGCTGATGGCATTACCGGCAACTAAACCAGCCTCAAGTTTCAACACATTCCATGGAGAAGTTTTAGGAGCCTGAAGGGTCAACATGGATCCTAGAGTCTTTTCGTCCGGGAAAAGGGTCTGAATTAAACGGCTACGTTCAGGGGATTCAAGTTTTGAAGAAGAATATCCGATTTCATATCCAAAAGGATTGTCGAAAACCCCACCTTTAACTGCAAATGTATTCACCCATGGATCCAGTACGTTTAAATAAACATCTTTCGTTTTTAATCCGCCTTCAGAAATGTCAAATTCAATAACTGCCTGGCAACCGAAATCTTCATAAGTAGCTTTCAAACGGCCACGGCGCACACCATAACGGTTGTAATTTTTAGTTCCTGCTACTTTTTCAGGTCCGGCAATACCGGTTCCAACTTTCATGTCATTTGATTTGTTCAGAGCCGAGTCTAATTGAGAAGACTGCCATTGAGCCTGAATGTAGCCGCTGAACTTAAGTTTCTTCATTTGAAATGTTGCATCTTCAAGTAAATTGATACGTTGTTCATGCACAGCAACCGTATCAACTTTCTCTTCCTGAGAAAAAGCAAAGGTCGTACTGATAAGACCAAAAGCAATAAAGGTAAAAATTTTTAATTTCATTTCCATTTTGAATTTAGTTTTTACTTATAGTTGTTTTTTCATTCGATTTCGATGCAAAGAAACTATGAACAGATTACATTTTTTTGTCAAACAGATTACATTTTTATTACAAATTAAAACTTTTACAAGGAAGATAAAAGAACTATTTAAAAACTAACTAAATGATACTTTATATAATGATCTAATAATATAAAGGGAGTAATTGTAGTTTCGTAACAGCTTTGTAACACGTCCTTCATTTCATTTTAATATAGAACCTATTTCTTTGTAGTGTTTTTTTAAACTATATATACAGCGTGAAACGATTTATAGAAAAATTAGTAGAAGGTGCATTATTAATAAGTGGCAGCATCACCAGTATCACCATTTTACTTATTGTAATATTTTTGTTCAAAGAAGCTTCCGGGTTGTTCAACAGCCCGGTTATTGAAGATGGATATGTGTTGGCATTCAACAAAGCAAATCCGGTTAACAAACTGAGTTCTTATCAAATCAAGGAAATATTTGATGGTAAAATTACCAACTGGGATGAAGTTGGCGGCAAAGAAGAGCCCATCGAACTTGTTCGTCTGAGTGATATGACAAAGTATTATACCGAAGAAGAGCTAGGTGCTTCTTTTGAAAACATTCCTGCTAAAGCTAGTGAACTAACCAGCAAACATCCGGGTATAATTCTTTTCCTCCCTAAAAATTACGTAGCAAAAAACTTTAACGGAACATTACTTAGACATGAAACGTTACGACCCGGTGACTTCTTCGGTGGAAAGGAATGGTATCCAACAGCAACTCCGTCGCCTCAATATGGCTTATTGCCTCTTTTATTGGGAACTATATGGGTTAGTTTAGGAGCTATTTTACTTTCATTACCATTTGGAATAGCGGTTGCAGTATATTTAGCGGAGATATCCTCCCTGCGGGTGCGGAATATCTTAAAGCCTGTGATTGAATTGTTGGCAGGCATCCCATCAGTTGTATATGGTTTTTTTGGGTTGGTAGTTGTAGTTCCCTTTTTACAACGAACTTTTCAGTTACCCGTTGGGGAGACTGCATTGGCCGGAAGTATTATTCTGGGAATAATGGCTTTACCAACCATTATCACGGTGGCCGAAGATGCTATGCGTACTGTGCCAAGAGCAATGAAAGAAGCCAGCCTTGCTTTAGGTGCCACCCATTGGCAGACCATATATAAGGTGATTATTCCGTATTCAAAATCCGGTATTACTTCAGCTGCTGTCCTGGGAATCGGACGTGCTATTGGTGAGACTATGGCGGTTTTAATGGTTACGGGAAACGCAGCAGTCATACCACATACTTTTTTGGAACCTGTAAGGACTATTCCTGCTACTATAGCAGCCGAACTAGGTGAAGCATCAGCCGGGAGCGGCCACTATCAGGCATTATTTGCATTAGGCTGTATCCTTTTTATCATCACCATGATTATTAGCATAAGCATTGAATTTATAGGCAAAAAGAAATATCAGGATTGACCCCCAACCCCTGAAGGGGGGTTAAGAAGGTTATTGTATAGATTTTAGTATTACTATTTAAATTAGTTATTGCTTCTTACTCCCCTTTAGGGGTTGGGGGTGATATTTTTCAAAACAAAACATTATGGCACCAGTTATACCGGCAAAACAAAACGATAGAAATAAAAGATGGTCGCAGGCCATAGCTTTTACGATTTTTAAACTAATGAGTTATTCAGTTGTTGCAATTCTAATATTAATCCTTGGGTTTATTGTTTCAAAAGGAATTGGTGTTATCAGTTGGGACTTTTTGACGAAAGCTCCTGAGGAAGGTATGACAAAAGGTGGTATCTTTCCGGCTATTGTAGGTACGCTTTGTTTGGTGGCCGGCAGTAGTATTTTCAGCTTCCCGATAGGAATTATGTCGGGAATATACATGAACGAATATGCGGCAGGAAGTAAGATTGCTAGTTTTATCCGTATCATGACCAATAACTTGAGTGGTGTTCCCTCTGTGGTATTTGGACTTTTTGGAATGTCATTATTCGTCAACACCATGAAATTTGGCGATTCTATCTTAGCAGGTTCACTAACCCTTGGGTTACTTTCATTACCTTTGGTGATCAGAACTACTGAAGAGTCGCTGAAATCGATTGAGAATTCATACCGTGAAGGGAGCCTGGCATTAGGGGCAACAAAACTTCAGACCATTCGAAAAGTAATTATGCCAATGGCATTTCCAAATATCATTACCGGATTGATATTATCCATTGGCCGTGTTTCGGGGGAAACAGCACCAATATTATTTACAGTAGCTGCGTATTTCTTACCGAAATTACCGACCAGCATATTCGACCAGGTCATGGCATTGCCTTATCATTTATATGTCATATCAACCAGTGGAACTGATATTGAAGCTTCTCGTGGAATTGCCTATGGTACAGCTTTGGTACTTATTGTGATTGTGTTGCTGGTAAATGTACTTGCAACAACTTTACGAAGTTATTTTTCAAAGAAAGTAAAAACAAACTAATAACCCCCCAACCCCTAAAGGGGAGCATGAGGGTGTATATTATTTAGAAAGTAATTAAATATAATAAACCTGGTCTTTAACTCCTCTTTAGGGGTTGGGGGTCTATCAATTACAAAAACAGGATGTTAACAATTGACGCAAAGAATGTTGATTTTTATTACAGCGATTATCATGCGCTGAAGAACATAAATATTGAAGTTGAGAAGAACAAGGTAGTAGCCCTTATCGGACCTTCCGGTTGCGGTAAATCTACTTTCCTGCGAATACTCAACCGAATGAATGACCTGATTCCCGGAACCCGCATGACCGGAAAAGTCCTGGTGGAAGGGGATGATATTTATGCTCCAAATGTGCACGTGGATGAATTGAGAAAACAGGTAGGCATGGTATTTCAGAAACCGAATCCTTTTCCAAAATCCATTTTTGAGAATGTAGCCTATGGGTTACGGGTAAATGGGATAACGGACAGAGATTATATAGAACAACGCGTGGTTGAATCTATTAAATCGGCAGCCTTGTGGGATGAGGTGAAAGATAAACTGAAAAAATCAGCTTTTGCACTTTCAGGTGGACAGCAACAACGGTTGTGTATTGCACGGGCACTGGCCATTTCCCCCAAAGTAGTATTAATGGATGAACCGGCTTCCGCTCTTGATCCGATTTCTACAGCCAAAATAGAAGATCTGATCTATGAACTTAAAAAAGATTATACCATTATAATTGTTACACACAACATGCAACAGGCTTCGCGCGTTAGTGATAAAACAGCCTATTTTTATTTGGGTGAAATGATTGAATTTGATGAAACCACTAAGATCTTCACAAACCCGCAACAAGTATCTACTCAAAACTATGTTACCGGAAGATTTGGTTGATAGGATGACACCCCAACCCCTAAAGGGGAGAAAGGAAAAGACAATACAACTAATATTATAAATAAGAAATAATACAAAACAATACTAACTCAAATTCCCCTTTAGGGGTTAGGGGTCGGTATTAAGACTTAAACTTATGAGACACATAGAACAAGAATTGTCTGACTTACGACAAGATTTAATAGACATGTGGAGACTTGTGATTTCGCAGGTATCCAATGCAGGTGAAGCCATTTTATCGTTTGATAAGGATCTGGCATCAAAAGTAAACATGCGTGAGAAGAAGGTAGATGCCTACGAACTGAAGATTGATGGCTTTTGTGAACATATCATAGCGCTTTATCAACCCGTAGCAGTTGATCTTCGCTTTGTGCTGGCTGTTTTCAAAATCAATTCCAACCTGGAGAGGGTTGCCGATTTTGCCAATGGCATTTCGCATATACTGGTTGATAACCCATCAGTCATAGTCGATGCTGAAGTAATATCGGATACTCACCTGCAAAACATGATTGCTCAGGTAAGTAAAATGCTTGCTCAGGGATTGGAAGCTTTTGAAAATGAAAAATCAAACTTTGCAGCCGCTATTTTCAATGAAGATTCCAAGGTTGATGAAATCAATGAAAATGCTGTAACTATTATTGCCAACTATATTCAAAAAAATCCTGACCGGGCGTATGAATGCCTTCAGCTTATCGGCATTTTCCGAAAACTGGAACGCATTGGTGACCATTGTGCTAACATTGCTGAAGAAATTTTCTTCTACATCGATGCCAAAGTGCTTAAACATGCACCCAAAAATGTAAAATAAACACAGTCTGTCATTTTTCAATATTCGATTTCATTCGTTTAAAGAAATCAGTAAGTGAGTCAGGTCTTCTATAGGTTTTGCTTGCTTTCGTAAAGGGTTTGTTTCCGGTTTGTCCGGGAACGAACCCTTTCTGAATCAGGGTGCCCGAGCCCGTGTATTTCTTTGTTCTATTTTGAAGCTTATAACCTCCCGTATACCGGAAATCATAAAAGTACGATACTGCATAAAAGATGCATTCAATCGGAAACCGCAACCATACTTCGTATCGATAAAACGAATCCTGCTTTCTTCCTCCCTTTGCTGTTTTTAATTCAGGTTGCGGCTTCGTCCGGACACCGATTCCAGGTATTCTTTTCTTCGCCATCTGTTCGTAGCCCAGAGGGGATTGCCTGGGGGTTGCCTGGGGGTTT
>Ga0302208_10000165_pt1 | contig 34403 bp, 21 predicted proteins | sample II_Fen_E2_3_FD_194577 | JGI IMG/M metagenome (GOLD analysis project Ga0302208, IMG submission 194577) | Peat permafrost microbial communities from Stordalen Mire near Abisko, Sweden - II_Fen_E2_3 | ecosystem: Environmental > Terrestrial > Soil > Wetlands > Permafrost | place: Sweden: Abisko...
TAAAAATGCCGTTGGTTGAAAGAACGTTCAAGGCATCAGCACCAAAAATAATGGTAATGAGTAGTCCTAACACCACATATATTACCACAATGGATAAACCATAAATCAATGCATTGATTACTCCCTTACGTTTGGTAACTTCTTTCTTGGTGAAGTAACTAACCGTCATAGGCACCATGGGAAATATACAAGGCATCAGAAATGCTGCGAAGCCACCTAAAACACCCAGTATAAAGATTGTCCACAATGATTGTTGGCCGGTTGATGTTGGAGCTGCAGCAAGAGGCTGCGCTTTTACTACCGAATCAGCCGAATCTTTAACAACAGTTGGTGCCTGAGTTACGGCTGTTTTGGCTGTATCAACGGCAGGTACCGCAGCACCAGGTGTCGCTGCAGGAATCGCAACAGCCGCCACTTTTGCCCCTTTCAGATCAAACGAGAAATCAATGTCTTCGGGAGGCAGGCACTGACTATCGTCGCACACCATAAACTCGAGCGAACCGGTAATCTTTGTGGCAGGGACTTTAAGCTTGACTTTTTGAGTAAAAGTAGCTTTCTTCTCAAAAAAAGCCACTTCCATTCCAAATACTTTTTCGAAAATTTTATGCGGTTTTGGCGATTCGCTTGCCTTACCAACCAACACATAATCGGGCGACGGTTTAAATTTGAATGAGGTCGGAACCGGTCCTCCTTCGCCAATAAACTGCGAATATAAGTGCCAGTTGTTATCAACATTAGCAGTAAGAACAAGGTTAAACTCCATGTCTGAAATCTGCTTGCTTGAAAAGCTCCATGTAACGGGTTTCTGAATCTCGGCCGACATGCCGAGTACGCAACATAAGAGCAGAAAAGATAAAACTACTTTTTTTGTCATAATGAATATCTGATATTTTGTTTTTTATTCTCCTTTTGTGGTCATGATCTCTAACACCATACGGTCCGTTTCGTTCATCCCCTCCGATCCTATTTTAGTAAGATTAAGAATGGTTTTATCCACATCTTCGTCGGTTATGCCTTCGATGGAAGTTACTACTTTGTTATCCATTGCCATTAATGCCGACAAAGTAGCCGTGGAAACGCCGTTGGACACTTTGAGCGCACAACTGGGTTTTGCTCCGTCGCAAATCATTCCGGTAATATTACCAATCATGTTTTTAATGGAATAGGCAATCTGCTCGCGGGTACCTCCCATCAGGTAAGTTATGCCGCAAGCCGATCCGGTAGCCGCAACAATAGCACCACACAGGCCAGACAACCGTCCGAGATTCTTCTTGATATAAATAGTCATCAAATGACTTAACGCAAGGGCGTGAATCAATTCATCTTCGGATTTACCTGTTTCTTCGGCAAAAACCGACACCGGCAAAGTGGCAGCAATACCCTGATTACCACTTCCTGAATTACTCATCACTGGAAACATAGCTCCGGCCATACGTGCATCGCAAGCTGCTGCCGTAACCGACAACATACGGGTAAAAATAGTATTTCCCATCACGTTTTGCTGACTACCATTACGCACTGTTTGAGCCACACTGTGACCGTATTGACCTTTCATTGATTCGTTGGAAGCAGCTCTGTTCATCACGGATGACTTCAGAATAAAACGCAGTTCCTCAACCGGAGTATCGATCGCAAAATCGCAAACCTTGTTGAACGACAAACTGACACCTTTTTCTTTCGGGTCGCCGCCATCTATTTCATCATCCAAATGCAAGAGTATTTCGTCATTTTTCTGAATGTGTGAGAAGCGGGTGTGATCATGGCTAATGATGACCTGTGCCTGATCGTTTTCGTTTTTGGCCAGCACTTCGATATAGAGTTTTTCGGCAATTTTCTGTTTTAAATAAACAGTCATCACCTTGTCGTCAATCATTTTTTTGCCTAGTTCCAATGCTACGGGCGTCAGGTCTTTGAGTACTTCGAGGCCGTATTCGGATTTGCCGATAAGTGCACCCAACGCAATGGCGATGGGCAACCCCACCATGCCGGTACCGGGAATGCCGACACCCATGGCATTTTTGAGCATATTGGAACTAAGCGAAACTTCAATTTTATCGGGGATTGCACCCAATATTTCTTTAGCTTTGGCTACTGCCAGAGCAACTGCTACCGGTTCGGTGCAGCCTATGGCCGGAATAACTTCCTGTTTTATCAGTGCTATTATTTCCGTACGTTCTTCTATTGTGAGCATTTTTTTAGTTATTATTTTGAATCTGTTATTTACGTACAAAGATACTATATAATCACAAGGCTATTTGCACTTTAGAGTAATAATAAACATTTAAAAATATGTTTGCCGTGTCCATGTGTAAATCTGTTAGTATATTGCCGGAATGAACAAGAAAAAGAAATCTTTTTTATCGAAAAACAACAAAAATAAAACCTGAATATAAATTTACAACAGCTATTGATTTTCAGCCGAATATAACGGAATTATCAAGCAATTGCCGGATGCCAAACAGCAAATAAAAATCACCTGTGTGGTTTATGTTTTTGGACAGAGCGTTTTACAACAAGTACTTTGTGCAGATGAGCGAATAGAGATCTGATTATCAAAGCACGATCCAGCATTATCAGATTATGATACCGCGTTGTGATTTTTCTTAGTCATTCTAATCCTCGATAAATTTATTTCAGCTTGGTCATTAACACCTGAGGCTTCCGACAAACTCCCTGAGTAATATTCAAACTCCGCGGCGACTTCCGACAAATCCCCTGTGTAAAATTCCTCACCCCCTGAGCGTTCCGACAAACCTGCGGAGTAATATTCCTTTAACAGGGTACAACATTCCATTAACAAGTTGGAATATTCTTCATCCACGAAGCATTCCGACAAACCTGCGGAGCAATATTTCTTTAACTGAACATAATATTCCTTTAACAAACCAGAATATTCCTCACCCCCGAAGCATTCCGACAAATTCCCTGAGCAATATTCCTGTGACAAATCGAATTATTCTTCGTCTAAGTCGGAGTATTCCTGAGTTGAACATGCTTCCGACAGATTTTTATTGAGAAATATCCGTCTCCCCGGACTTTTATCCGGCAAAAGACCGGACAACTAAAAAATCCCTGCACAGAGTGACAGACTCAGGCAGGGATTTTACGCATACAAAAGACAATATTCCTATCTCTGTTTTGTAAACACAATATCCGATATTTGCTTATACTGGGGGCTGGTGGCCCCAAAAGCAGATTTTACGTATACTTTTACGGCTAACGCTATGTCAACCAAGCCCGTTCCGTCGGCATAAAGCAGCGTATTGCGGGTTATGCGGGTTGCATCCAGAGCAGCATCGGATGTATGATAAGCAGCATTGGATGTTTTCTGGCTTGTAAGCCGGGTATTGAGAGCCACAATTGTCAGATCAGTTTCGTTTGGTTTATATTCCGGTATGCTACTCAAAAACTGGATAAGTTTTGCAAAATTTTCAAGTTTACTATCAATCGTGTTGTTGTGCAAGGTTACTTGTTTTACATCTTCTCCCTTTTCTTTTGCTGCCAGAATTTGGCTGTCGGTAAGTTTTGGAGTTGCTCTTTTGCCGCGTAAATCGCGCACAATGGCTTCAGCTTGTTGAATAGTTTGAGCAGAAGCTCCTGAAATACGTAAAGCATTGATAGCGAGGGTTATTAATTCGTCGAAACCGTAGAAAGTCAATGTACGTGCAGCAATTGCATTTTTGAGCTTCGTTTCATCGGCAACAAATGAAACAATAACAGCTTCTCCGTCTGTCTGAAGTTTGGTCAGACTTAAAAGAAATAATTCGGATCGGGATGGATTATACGCCGTTCCAAAAGTAGTGATGCGTGTGTTTAATACGCCAAAGTTGACAACGTTTTGTTCGTATCCGGTTTGATTTGTACTCATAATAATCAGAATTTAATTTGTTAGTAATGCTTGCTTTTCATGGCAAGCGGATTTTTAATTATTCACTCATTTCAATTTTTGTATCTCATTTCCAGTTGCAAATTTAAAGAGTATTTCCGTACGAAAAAATACTCAAAAGGTAGTATTTTTATAGCTAAAAACGATATTTTATCATAAAAACACAGATTCTTATCATAAAAAACTCCCTGCCGGAGTATGAGCCTCAGACAGGGAGTTTAAAAAATGAAGATTAAATAATCAAACTAACAACGATTATTTAAATATACCGCTAAGGGTTTCCTGAAGGGTTTCCTCTCTCAAGTCGCGGGCAATTATTTTTCCGTCTTTATCAATCAAAAAATTAGTTGGAACTGTTTTTACACCATACAAAACTACGGCGTCATTTTGCCAACCCTTCAAGTCCGAAAGATGCGTCCATGTTAATCCATCCTTTTGTATTGCTCCTATCCATGCAGGTCTCTTGGTATCCAATGAAATCTGAACAATTTCAAAACCTTTGTCATGAAATTTTTTATATGCATTCACCACATTCGGATTTTCTTTCCGGCAAGGTCCACACCAAGAAGCCCAGAAATCGAGCAATACATATTTACCTTTAAATGCAGACAACTTAACTGAATGACCTGTAGTATCATTCATTGTGAAATCAGAAGCAGCTTTTCCAATTGCAACCTTAGCATCAGCCTCCAGAAACTCCTTTATCTTAATACCATAAACAGACTTTCTAGCCTCGGGAGTAAGGTAATTATACATTTTCTGGGCATTAGAAACGTCATGCCAGGATACATATCTATCAACAATAATAAAAGCAGAAGCAACGGAATTCGGATATTTCCGAACTGTAGGAAAAACCGTACTATCCGATTCTACCCCCAAAGCCTTAAACTCCTCATCAAAAGCTTTGCGTGCCGTATCACTCAGTTTTACATTACGGGCATGAGGATCTTTTCCTTCTTTTTTATACTCCTCATCCATCCTTTTATAAATTCCTCCTGCTTTTTGTCGTACTACGTCCCACTTATTAATCCATTCAGTATAAATATCAGTGACAGAAGAGCCTTTCACAGTCGATTTTCCTAACGAGTCCACGAGTGTAGTTACTTTTTTATTTTCAAGAAAAAAACCTACAAAAATTTTCCGGTTGCTTGTCGATAAAGAAGCGTACACAGGCTCAATCACCTTTCCTTTAAAACTAAATTTACCACCTGCTATAATAGCCGAATCTTTTTTGTCTGTTGCATTTTCACTATATCTAAGATAGATAACTCCCTGATTAACTCCTTTTACTTCACCGTAAATCAGAAAATTCGGAACCGTATTAGATGAAACCGCTTTTTTCCGGTTATTAACGGCATTCAGAGTTATTGAAACCATGCCACACAATACTAAAACCAAATATATTTTTTTCATTTTTCTATTCGTGTATTATAACTATTTGCTATTTAAAACCCAATTAATGTTGATGTTATAAATCTATTTCTTTTATTTTGAGTGTATGCTCGAAATTAGTTTATACTATTTTGATCCGCCCCTAAATCCCCTAAAGGGGACTTTTGCCGTGTGAAAATGTTGATTCTTTCCGCACGCATCGCACCTCGGCAGCCCCCTTTAGGGGGTTGGGGGCAGTTAAGACATAGTTTTGTGTAATATAAACTAATTCATTACATGCACTTAATACCCTGAGTTTTGTGTAAGATTTGTGTTTAATAATATCTCAGTGGCTGGTATTGGGTATAAAACAGATGTTGATTTCCATGTCGCTTTAAGGGCCCCAATAACAACATCTGCAGTACCTGTCCTCTTAAGATCAAACCACCGTTGATTTTCTCCAACCAACTCTACCTTGCGCTCACTTGCTATTGCAGCCAGCAGAGATCCTTGCGCTGTTGCGGTAGTGTTGGGTAACCCAGCCCTGGTTCTGACCGCATTCAGGTCGGATACTGCCCCCGCTAAATTTGTATTCAGCTGTGCTCTTGCTTCTGCCCGAATAAGATATTGCTCAGCCAGTCGTAAAATAACAGTATACTCATTACCCACCGCTGTTGAGTTTGCAGTAACTAACTTATACTTATTAATTTTATAATACTTAGTTCCTGATGAAGTGACCGAGTCAATCCAGGATACTTTTCTCTGATCACCGGCTTCGAATGAATTTATAAATTTCGGATATAAAACGTATGTTGGCACAGCTGTAGCCAATGATGTACGATACGCACTACCATAAAAAGAATAGCCATAGGTAGTGGCAAATTGCAAAATAGTTTCAGAACTAGTATTAATAAACGTAGAGCTCAAGCCCGCCAAACTATAGGCAACATCTGTAGCAGTAATGACCTTAGTAGCCTCTGCTTCTGCATTTGTATAATCTTTAGTGTAAAGATAAACTCTCGCAAGTAACGCAGTTGCGGCATATTGATTAACTCTTGTGCGCAAGGTTGTAGTATAAGTTGTTGGCAAAAGACTTTGAGCATCTTTTAAATCACTAATAATTTGAGCATACACAGAATCTTTAGAAGATCGCGCTAAATAAGCGTTTTCCAATACCGATGCATTTAATGAAAGAGGAACATCTCCAAAATAGTTTACGAGATTAAAGTAATAATACGCTCTGAAAAATTTAGCTTCTCCTAAAAGTTGTTTCTTTGTTGCAGTAGTAATTGCCGCAGAATTAGTAATTCCTGAAATAGCCTGATTGGTTTCACTAATAACAGCATAAGGATAAACCCATAAATTAGTTTTAAGCGTACTATTCGTTGTTGTCACAGATGCCTGTGCAAATTCCTGCATTTCAGCCGTAGACCCTGTATACTGCAGTTCGTCAGCAGACAAACCTCCCAGAAACGAGAAATAGGGTAAGCTGGAAGTGGTATTATAGTAAGAATATAATGCTAAAATGACACTCGTTGCCGAGGCATCTGAACTAAATGCATCCTCTGTTGAGAGTTTATTGGGAGATATGGCAATATCAACGTAGTTACTACAAGAGCTTACAAGAACTGTAAACAATGCCAATATTATTAGTATATAGTGATTAAAAATATTTTTTGATTTCATAAGAGTCTCATTTTACAATGTAACATTCAAACCGATTATAATTGTACGCAATTGAGGGAAAGAAATATATCTTCCTGTACCTAAACCCGGATCAGCTCCGGATACATTTGTCTCCGGATCATATGTATATTTCTGCTTTGCCCAGGTGAATAAATTTTGTCCCTGCAAGTAAATAACTGCCGATGCCAATTTCGCACTACTTGTCCAACTTTTAGGCAAGGTATAATTTAAACTGACCGTTTTTAATTTAATATAAGAAGCATCTCCCCAATTGGAATCAGAATAATAGATATAATTACTATAGGCCGTTGTATTTGTTGTTGATGCAGACGGATAAAGAGCAATATCTCCAGCCTGATGCCACCTGTTTAGCATGTCTGTACTTTGATTGGCATAAGTATAACCTAAAGCATTGGTGTATGGATATACCCCTATGGTATTATTTACATAGCCCATTCTGTGATTAAATTGAAAAGCAAAGTCCAATTGAAGATTCTTATATGTCAGACTATTACTTAAGCCACCGTAATAAGGGTGACCGGCTTTGGCAAAAACCCTGTCAGCTGCAGAGCTAATTTGTCCATCATTATTTTGATCCTGAAATGTAGGCTGTCCTGTCTTGGTATCAATGCCGGTAAAGTGATACAGTTTCGGAATGTCAGTTGGTTCTCCAACCGCATAAGTCGAACTATAACTTGACGTAGCAAGCCCCGGATAAGAAAGCAGCTTATTTCTATTGATTGTCAGATTGAACGATGTAGTCCATCTGAAAGCCCCGGTTGCTATATTTACAGTATTCAACTCGAATTCCCATCCCTTGTTTTGTACTACAGCAGGAAGATTTCCTGAGTATGATGATGTCCCACTTTGAGACGGGATAGTTATATAAGTCAACAAATCACTGGATCGATTACGATAAAAATCGGTTTTCAATATGATACGATCTTGTATAAAGCCCAGTTCAAGTGCAAAATCCAGTTTTTTCGAAGTTTCCCAATGCAAATCCGGATTAGCAATATTAGATGGATAGAATATAGAGCTACCAGCGTAACTATAACTTGAAGAACCGGCCGTATACAGGGCAGAATATTGATAATCGGGTATCTGATCATTACCTGTGAGACCATAACTCCCTCGGAATTTACCGAAACTAAGAATGTTTTGATTGGCGAAAAAGTCTTCTTTAGTAAAGATCCATGCAGCACCAAGCGCCCCAAAATTTCCGAACCGATGAGATGAACCAAACCGGGATGAACCGTCTCTACGAATAGTTCCGTCTATTATATATTTGTTGAGCCAATCATAATTAACCCTCCCAAAAACAGAGGTGTATTTATATAAGGAGTTGTTATTGTATGACACAGCTACCGAGCTGGCCGCAGTAAGGGAATTAATCAGTTTTTCATTACTATAGCCAGTTCCGGTCATACTGATTCCTGTAGATTTATTTTGTTGAAATGTAGAACCAAGTAAGACCTGAAGCTTTCCCTGACTGATCTTCTTGATATATTCCATTTGCGGCTCAACAATGTAGTTCTCATTTTTATTATCAGCATAGTTCAGTGTACTGACTGTGGTACTCGCAGGGTTTTGAGAGCTTGCCGGGTTTGTTACAGTCTGGTTTAAACTCGTCAAAGAATATCCTAAATTGGCTTTCAATTTCAAGTTAGGCATCAATTGATAGCTTAACAATATGTTCGTAATCAAATTAGTTGTTGTTGCTTTATACTCCTTTTTTAAGTACGACAACGGATTCGTTAGCGTCCAGTTTAATGTTCCATCACTATTGTAAAGTGAGTAATTAGGTGGTAAATTGAATAGGCTGGACAAATCAACACTTGGTAAATTGTTTTGCATATAAGTATAATTGGCTGATAAATTAATACTGAATTTACCATCCTTACTCTGATGCCCGACATTTACACGATTGGAAAATGTCGTTGAATTATAATCGCCCTGGAACACACTACCTTCTTTTCTAAATGTTGAACTATATAAAAATTTGGTTTGTGCATTTCCTCCCGATACGGATGCCGAAGCATTCGTAATATGCGAGGTACCCCCAATTGCCCATTTTTGCCAATCCGTATAAGCATTTTGATCCCAAACGGTAAGGTCTTTTGCATTAGTAGTAGTCGGTGTTACGCCTGTATAAGCAAATGCCTCCTTTCTCATGGTTAAGTATTCATCAGTATTCATCATCGGAATATAATGACCTACCTTTGCTATTCCCTGAGACACATTTACATTATAAGTAGTTTTGCCCTGACTTCCCTGTTTGGTAGTAATTTGTACAACACCATTAGATCCTCTTGCCCCATAAATAGCCGTGGCATCGGCATCTTTCAAAACATCAATACGTTCAATATCTTCAGGATTGATCAAACTAAACGGACTTATTCCTCCGTTAGCACCACTAATGCCAAAGGCATTTAAATTGTCAGAAGCGGGAGAGCCCCCATTAAAGAGAGTAAATGGTACTCCATCAATAACATATAATGGAATATAACCGGCCGACGATAATCCTGAATATGCTCCACGAATATTCACTTTTACAGCAGCACCCGGCAGACCGTTATTTTGAGTGATTTGCATTCCTGCCATTTTTCCCTGCAAAGCTGTCAGTGGATTTGAAACTGTTTGTTTGGATAATTCATTGGCGGTAATAGAACTTACAGATCCCGTATTCAATCTCTTTGAGGTTTTACCATAACCAATAACCTGTACTTCGTCCAAGGCTTTTGTATTCAGAGCCAATTGAACATTGTGTACAGATTTAGCACCGACAAGTTCCTCTTGCGTCTCATAACCAATAAATGAAAAGACCAGCACGTCGGCGGCCCCTACTTCAATTCTATATTTTCCATCTATAGCCGTGATAGCACTTTTATTGGAACCTTTAACCCGAATGCTTACACCCGGTAAAGTTTGATTCTCTACATCGGTTACAATTCCGGAAATCTGCTTCATTGAGGCATTATACGAATTACCTGCTACACTATTTTGAGCAGCAGACTTTGAAATTATCAAAAGAGTCTTATCCTTAACTTTATAAGTCAGATTTGTGTTTAACAGAAGTAATTCTAATGTAGTTTTTACCGTACGTTGTCCTTTGTCAATTATTATATTGTCATATCTGGACACTTTCTGTACCGAGTAGGCTATTTTATATTTTGATAGATGCCCTAAAAGTTGTAAGCCTTTATCCAACGATTTACTTTTCAGCTCAAATGTAACCTTTGTATCCAACGTTTGCGCCTGAATAGTAGAGAAATGAATGCTAAGAAGAACTAATAGAATACTTGTTAACTGCCTCCACTTTATCATTGGCAAGAAAAATTTATCTGACGAGCCAATCAACCGACATCTTTTCAATGAGAATTTCCAAAATGGTTGTGATATAATTTTTATTTCCATATCTTTGTATTTGGTTTTAATAATGATTTATTTGTTTTGACCATCTAAAATCCCTCAAAGCTTCTCAGGGCGGGGGATTTTTTATTGTCGCGTTAGTCCTTTTCTACGACAATCCATATTTATCTTTTCATATCCATACCGTTTCTGTTTTTAAATATTTATATTTAATTGTTGGAGATTACTACCTCTTTCTCTTTTATATTAAAATGAGTATTCGGATTAATTGTACAAAGCACATCCAGTACATTTTGCAATGACTCTGTACCACTAAATGCAGATACAATTTCAGCCTTTGCAAGCTGTAAATTTGTTATCGTGATATTTACTCCGTATCTGTTACCCAATGTTTGTGCTATTGATCCCAATGCAACATGGTCAAACACCATATCTTCTTTTGTCCAATCGGTCACAATCTTTTCCGCCACTACTTTTTTTACAACTTCAGCAAGTTCCACTCCATTGTATTTTAATTGCTCATTTCGAACCAAAACAGCTAACACTTTCTTATCATCTTCCACCCTCACTTTTCCACGTGTTACTGAAACAATCACGTTTTTTTGTCCCGGCCAGGCTTTTACATCGAAAGCAGTTCCAAGTACCGTCGTTTTCACATTACCCGTGTGAATAATAAACGGTTTTGAATTCATGTGTTTCACATCGAAATATGCTTCCCCACTCAATATCACTTCACGCGTTCTGCCCCTGAACTCTTCCGGAAAGTGAAGAGTACTTCCCGATTTCAGGATGACACTTGTTCCATCGGGCAACGTAAGATGACGAATATACGAAGTTGCCCGATCGGGTGAGACTAAAACAGCTTTAGCAAAAACAGCTTGTGAAGAAGGAGTGGAATCCACAGTAAAATGTTTAATAAAAGTGCCTATGCCAACCAGCAGCAAAATAGTAGCAGCTGCAGTCATTGTACGAATAACTTTCCGCGAGATATGGGCTGAGAAGATACCTTTAGTCTGATATTCTTCTTCCAGAATATTGGATAACATCCGTATTGCCTTCTCCTTAGATAGCCTGACCGGAGAATCAAAGTCCAGCCAGACTTCTTCTATTTGAGTATATAGTTCATCATCCGTTAGTTTCGAAATAAGCCCGGCAAGCTCAATTCGTTCTTCAGGTGTGCAAACATAAGTCAAATACCTTAACATTAAATAATGCATTCTACTTTTTTCCATTTTATCAGCTCGGCTTTTAAACAATACACAAACAACAAGTAATCTATCCGAAACAAGATCTTTTTGTCATCAGAATACTACTAAGACGAACAGAAAAGAAAAAAGTCTACATGACTTTGAATTTTTCTTGAAAAAAGTTGAAAAAAGCTGGAAAAGAAAAAGGAAAGAGAAATAAAGTAACAAAAAACAAATGGAGATAAACACATCCTCAGAATGTTCAGCTTAATCTAAAAATAGGGGAAAGAGGAAAATAAACCAGAAAATAAGTAGATCGGGATAGGAATAAGAAATAATCCGGCGGAGATTACCCACTGCACGTTTCATGTGGTTCTTAATAGTAGAAACTGATAAATCCAGCAATTGCGCAATTTCTTCGTGTTGAAGACCCTTCTCCTTACGCAACATATATACTTTTTGCTGTTGAGGCGGAAGTTTTTTCACTGCAGCGGCAATTCTTTCGCCTAATTCTTTTTGCATTAAAATATCTGCCGGAGTTGGGTCAACAGCAGTTTCATCCAACTTCGACAATTCCTCTATAATCAGTGTTTCTTTTGAGAATCGACGGAGGTTGTCGAATGCCAGATTTTTAGCAATACTATACAAATAAGCATTGAGATTGTCAACATTAGCCAACATTTCCCGGTTCTGCCATACTTTTAGAAAAAGATCCTGAACCAAATCATCAGCTTTATCCTCGGAGCGAATAATACCCACAAGAAAACCATACAATTTATCTTTATACCGATTAAAAAAAATTGCAAAAGCCTCCTTATCTCCTTCCTTGAGACTTCGAATTAATTCAACTTCCTGCTCTTTTATCTGTTTAGGATCTTCTTCCATTCTATCAATTATGTAAGTAAATCGATTTCAATGATTGCAAAAATACAATTATATATCCAATCTCAAACATAATGTCACCTTAAAAGTTCATTTGTCTAAAAAAAGGACAATAACAAAGCTTATTTTACATGCAAATTTAGGGAATGTATTTAAATCCCAAAATACCTCTTTCAAGGTATAAACATACCCTAATAATAGTATTTTCACAAATCGAATAAAAAACTCCCTGCCGGAGTATGAGTTTCAGACAGGGAGCTTAAGAAAGAAGAAGATTAAATAATCAAACTATGAGAAAGAATGATTATTTAAAAATCTCTTTCAGTTTTAGTTGTAATTCTTCGCCGCGAAGATTTTTTGCAACAATCTTTCCTTCAGGATTAATCAAGAAATTCTGTGGAATAGATTGAACCGAGTATAATTGGGCAACATCGTTGCTCCATCCTTTCAGATCTGAAACATGATTCCATCTGAGTTGATCTTTTTCAATTGCTTTTATCCATGCCGATTTTCCACTTTCTCTGTCAAGCGACACCCCCAATACCGTAAAATTCCTAACCTTGTACTGATTAAATGCTTTTACAACATTCGGATTCTCGGCACGACAGGGGCCACACCACGACGCCCAAAAATCGAGCAACACATATTTACCTTTTAAGTCGGAAAGTTTAAGGGCTTTACCATCGGGAGTGAGTTGTGTAAAATTGGGAGCAGAAGCTCCGACAGCTACCAGCTTGAGCTTTGCAATTTTTGCTACCAGTTCCTGACCCGAAGTAGAATTACGAACCTGCTCGGACAATCCGTTAAACAATGGGCCTATCAAATCCACATCGAAAATAGGAGTACCTAATACTTTCAGGGCTTCCAACGAAATAAGGCTACCTGGATTGGCTTGAATATATTTTTTATTCAAACCCTTCAGTTCGACATTTACCTTTTCATAACGGATATCTATATCTTCTTGAAATGCTTTTGACTTGTGTTGTTCATCAGAAGCTGCATCATATTCTGCTACTATAGATTTTTGTTTAGCCAAAGCTGGAGACAATAAAGTATTATACCTTTTATTCTCGGCATTGATAGTAGATCCTGAAATTTCAGCTCTAAAAACTGAATCTGGACTGAGCATTTTAATGTTCCCTTTTTCAAGATAAATATCCAGCAAATCCGGTTTTACTATTTTCCTCAAACCAATTCCCGTATGATCAATAACAAGACGGGCTTTCATCGGACCAACAATCGCCCCTTTCAACTCAAATGTTCCGTTTTTCATAACAACAGAATCTATCTTTAAGTCTTTTCCAACGAAAAATTGAAGATACATTGTGGCCGGAGCATTAAGATTCCCTATTTTACCATTAATGGAATAAATACCGGATTGAGCAAACAAAGATGCTGGCAACAAAAACAATAAACAAAATATTTTCATAAACCTTATATTTTACATTAGGAGTGAAATTAAAAAAACTTTTTGAATTTCTTTAAACATAACATTAATACTTAAATCTCTAAATCAACGTATCAGTATTAATTTCCAATCACTTGAATTAGTTTATCAGCCAAATCATTTTTTTGAAGTCCTCGGCTGATTATTTTTCCATCGGGGGATATCAATATGGTCAAAGGTATTCCTGACACAGCGTAAAGCTTAGCAATCTTACCACTTGAATCACAAAATTGCGTCCAAGCAGGCTTGTCCTCCATTAGTGCTTTTTTCCAACTCTCTGTATTTCGATCTAAAGAGACTCCTATAATCTCAAGATTTTTGTTTTTATACTTCTCATTCAAACGTGCTATCTCCGGCAAAGCCGCACGGCAAGGAGCGCACCAGGACGCCCAAAAATCAATAAGCAGATACTTTCCTTTTTTTTCAGACAAAGAAAACTTCTGTCCATTAGAAGCGATTAGTGAAAAATCCGGGGCTAAAGTGCCCTCGGCAGATGAAATAAGTTGTTTTGCATATTGTTTCAGTTTCAGAACCTCAGGCAAATTTTGAAACGATTTATCCAGCAATGCAATAATACTATCAAGTCGTTGACCGGTCACATGCCCAGATTTATAACTTAATATTCTTAAGGATAGCGGCGATGCAGGATAAGTGCGTATATAGTTTACTTCAGCTTCATCCACCTTTCTATTTACTAATTTAATCCCCCTGTTCATGCTATCTCTATATGCAATCCCCTTCGGATAATTTATTGCCAAATCAGTATAAAATCGCACTTGTTTGTCATATAACGGAGATAAATTATGATTGTACACTCTATACTCGTTATTCGTCCGTGTTCCTTCTACAATACAATTATATGCTTTTCCACTAACAGAGATGTCACCCTCCTCAAGATAGAAATCGGCAACAGCTAAAAATTTCCCCTTCAACGATAAAAGACTCCATTGTGCAGAAACAGGTGCTTTACCTTTAAATTCAAAAGTTCCATTTTTTACAATCGTACTATCCAAACTTTGGGCAGGAGGCCCTACCTGTTGAAGGTATAACTTTGTTCCATCCTCTATATCGGATATATGCCCATGAATATGATACTCAGGAACGCTGTAGGCAAGCAATGCACTAGCTATAATAAATGAAATAAATGTTTTCATATTTACATAATTTTACGCCAGATACTAACTGTTTTTCCGGCTATGTTATCATATCTCTTTAAAACCTCACCCTTTGAGGTTAATGAAGGATTTATAATCAATAATGAGCTGGAAGAAGTAGTTGTCTGAATAGCAATTCCCAACTCATTAACCAACTTGTTGATATTATATGCATAATGCATGGCCGTAATGGAAGCTTCGTAAGTGCAAATATCATTTATGGCAGCATCACCTGCTGAAAATGCTTCCAGATTGAGAGCCATAAGTTTTTTTCCTGTACTGATCATTAAATACGGATTTACTTTATGGGGAGCAAAACAACTTTCATCATCAATCACACCATCAGGAAATTGATACTTATTAACTAATGTCCAGGAGCCGTCCCAGGAACCGGAAAGAACATGTAAAATATATTTTCCGGCACTTGTTTTCAATATACTAAGGGCATTACCATTGTATCCCTGACCCATCCATACAGATGAGCCTTCCAGATTTTCAGGATCAATCAAACTGGTAGAAGTCCCTTTAGCCAGAGTTAACGAAGCCACCTTAGCCGATAAAGAAGAACGGGAGAAAGATACATACCGATGATTTAATTCGTCGACAGCCAAATAATAATCACCATAATTGTAACCTTTAGTGTAATTATCAGCAACCTTATAGCCTTTTGAATCACCATCCAGAGCATACTGATAATAGGCATCATCGGGACTTCCCATTGCACCCGGAGCTTTTTCATAAATTTTCCCCTCGCTAATTATAAACAACGCATTATCGTTCGAATAATATTCCGAGTTAATTGCACCTAGATACAAAGTTTTACCTTTAAACTCATCTTCATAGAATTTACGCCTAATCATAGAGTTTCCATCTAATTCTGGACTTTTACCGTTCTCACATATAACAGAAACTCTATCATAATAAACAGCAGTAGATCCGTCCATGTAGTTTAGTTGCTTCACCATTTTTGCGGTACCTGTAAGTGCCTCTTTGTTTACCTCCGAATAGACATCAGGATAGTAATTCAACCCTTCCTCATAGGAAAAAAAAGATAGCTTGGGAGCTCCATTATTGTTGCCCAGAACTAACCACCCGGTTTGAAATGGAGAAACCACATTTATTTGAATCGTTTTGGAATAACGTACATTTGTAGTCTTATCTAACACATCAAAAGTCAATGGATCCGAGGATAATAAGGTTTTAGTAAATGTATAGCTAAGCGTTTTCTGCTTCGATAAAGTATCGGCACCTATACGCCATGAGTACGACAATGACGAAGAGTCAATATCTGTTGTGATTTTAGGAGCCAGAGTGAAGGGTCCCTGTAAAATAAATCTGTAAGAGTCACTTAAATTGGTTATTCCAACTTCCTTTAGTGTTATATAATTATAGTTTCCTTGATCTTCGATGCAGGCACTCAACAGAAATGCAGGGACACATAATAGTAATAATAAATATTTCTTTTTCATATTCAAATTGAGTAATGATTAATAACTTCCTAAACTTTCAGACACAGGACTTTTCAAGTCTTCATCGTAAGGATTTCCCTTTGTATCACGCAACCAATTCCTGAATCCGATGACGGCTGCTTTCACTTCTGCTTCTTTGTATGATTTATAAATATAATTTCCCGTACCATAATCCAACCAAAGAATATACGTACTTGTTTCAAATGGATTACTACCATCTGTTACACCCATAAACTCAAGCCATAAACGAAGTTTTGTAGGAGAATATGTTCCAAAGTAGCGAGTATAAGGGTAGTATACCCACCAATCAGGTTTTACAAGTTTATCGGTAATGGTGATCTTTATTTTATCAACACGTCCAACTTTAAAATTTTGATTAGGAACAAGCTGCAAAACTAAATCATACGATTGAGTAGTCATATCTGCAGTACGGAGTAATTGAATTTTTCCGCCACCTATACTATCATTGGCAGGTATAAACAGTTGTTTGGTATCCAAGATCTTATAATGGACATTGGCTATAGCGGTAGTCAAAGAATCTACTACTTTCCATTCAAATGTTGCATTCTGATTAATAAAACGGCCGGCAAGCTTTACCGGAACATTATATGTTGTATTCTTTACCAAAGAATCCTGAAAAGTAAAAGTATATGATAGCGATGGATAATTTTCTCCACTCCCAATAGATTCATTGAAATATATATAATGATTTGAATCAAAGAATTCTATTTCATCTTTTGAACAGCTAGTATGCACAAAAGCCATTACACATAGTGAGATATATAATATTTTCTTCATTTTTTTATTATTAAGAATTAATTTGGGATATTTCCATATTCTACTTCGTCTGCCGGAAGAGAGAATGTATAATATGAAGGTAACATAGTAAGTGTTGCAGAAGACATCCACGGATTAAAATCAGGAATAGCACTTAGTTGCAAGCGCTTATACATAAAGAATGTTTGCCCTTCAGCATAGGTTTCTTTGCGCATTTCTTTTCTAACATATCCCAATAGTTGAGTGGCTGAGGCATTATCATCAATTCCCTTATCAGTAGAAAGATACCCCCTATGAGACTTCAACTCACGCAATAAACGAATGGATTCTGAAGGATTTGAATTTATATTACATTCGGCTGCAATCAGATACATCTCACCGAGTCTGATTAGCGGAACCGTTTCTTTTTTCAGTGTAGAACTTGAAGATGGATCCTGATCATATTTACAAGATATAACTTTATCATTTGCTTTATTATTTGTCAACAAGTACAAATAACGAAAATCATTTCCATCTTCAAACACATTCAAACCATATACTCCCCAACCATCTGTTAACGAATAATTTTCTGATGTAAAATAAGTAGTATAATACGTGCTTAGTTTAGGAACATTTAGTGCACATATAATTTCAGACATAAACACTCTGTCCGGATGATCTCCCGTAAGTGTACTCTCATCTACCCACGAAAATGGCCCTTCATTAATAACTTTGTTAGCATATATATTGGCTGAATCTTTTCTATTCGCATATAAAAACACGCGGGCTTTTTCGGCCAATACAGCCCAATAATTAAAGCGATATTGCCTGTTTGCCAGAAAGTCTCCTTTTCCTGAGTAAGTAGTAGTTATTTTAGTTATTATTGGATCATTAGCTTTCTTAAATAAACTATCTGCCTTGTTGAGATCAGCCAAAACCTTTTTTAGAACCTTTGACTCACTAAGATGCTCTGATCGTATCCGCTCATATGTATCAACATATGGAATGGCTATAGTTGAATCATTACCAGTATATGCCGGAGCAAACATCCGTAATAAATCGAAATGTGTATAAGCCCTCATAGCCAAAGCCTCTGCTTCCAGAATATCTCCTTCTCCATCCGAAAACAAATTCTTTTTATCTTCAATACTAGTTAATATACTGTTTATATTTGTAACATTATTATATAAACCACTCCAGATTGCATCAATTGTCGGACGCACACTGCTATCTGTAAATTTATAAGATGATGAAAGAGACCACACATAGTTTCTGGCAAAACCTTCGAGAGCTCCATACGTTAGCTGATGTCCATATAGTGCATCAGCATCCAAATTTATATAACACCCATATAACATTTGTTTAAAACCTGTTTCTGTTTTAATTAAATCTGCCCTATCCTTTTCTGCAGAGGGGCTTACATCTAACCATTCGCTGCAAGCTGACAAGCCGAGAGAAATGGATAAAATAAAAATATATACTATATTCTTCATATAATTCATGTTTTAAAAGTTTGCGCGTAGTCCAATACTAAAAGAATGTGCGTAGGGATAAGAGGTACCTCTTTCACGGTCAACAGTTGAGAAATACAAGAGGTCCGACGTATTTAGTGACCATCTCAGACTTTCTAGGTGCAAAAGGCGAATAAAACTTCGTGGCATTTCATATTGTAAAGAAAGAGATGAAAGCTGTACATAGTTATAATCTTGAACAAAACGTGAACTGGCATAAGTATACGTTTGTGTATACCTCGTGGTTATATTTGCCTTATATTGTACAACATCGCCAGGATTTTGCCATGTATCAGTAAGTACACGCTTATCAACATTTTGATATTTATTGGAATTTTCTACTTTATCCACTAAAGTGGAATTGTAAATTTGTCCACCCCACGAATAAGAAAATGTTGCATTCAAAAACAACCCTTTCCAGCCAACATTCGTTCCAAACGTTCCTTTTAATTTTGCTTCCGTATCTCCTACAACAACTTTATCATCCGCACTCCATGTAAAAGTGGGTTTACCATCTTTTGTAAGAAATAACTCGTTGCCAGTCATTGGATCTATTCCCAACGAGCGCACTGCATAAATAGCAGTCGTAGATTGACCTTCTTCATATTTAGTCAAAAGTTTATGAGACAATTTTTTATACTCATCATCAGTATATCCGGTGGATGAATCCACCTTTTTATTAAAGGCTTCTAATGCCGATGAAATAGATAATATTTTGTTTTTGTTATGTGTCACACTCCCAAATAATGAGACGTTAAAACCTGCTTTTTTTATAAGAAAACCTCTTATTAAAAATTCATAACCCGTATTTTTCATTTTTCCTAAGTTTGCAACATAACTACTGAAGCCCATTGAAGGTGGAGTCGTTATTGGCAACACCATGTCGGAAGTCAATTTATTATAAAGGCTCATGGATAGATCTATTTTATTGAAAAGACCAATAGTCGTTCCTACTTCTGCCATATTGGTGGTTTGCCATTTCAAATTACTATTGCCTAAAGCTTCTAATATTACTCCAATATTTCCATCATATCGGTCACTGGTGGTATTGGCATACATGTCACGAGCCTGATAAGAAGTGAAATTTGCAGAACCTACCTCACCATATGTTGCTCTTAACTTCAACATATTGACAAATCCGATCTGTTTAATAAAAGATTCGTTATGAGCATTCCAACCGAGACCAAAACTATAAAACGGAGCTGTTTTTTTATTTGTTCCGAATTGTGACGATCCGTCTAGACGATATGAGAAATCAAACAAGTATCGATTATCATAGGCATAATTACTTGAAGCAAAGAAGCTTGCCAGACGAGTGTGCCCTTCATAATTTGCAGGTTCTCCTCCCACTTCATATCCTGCCGCGTAAGCTGGTTCTGCCGGATCATCTGCACCAAATCCTTCTGCCGTAAAGCCATAAACCGAACTTTTAGAATCGGACATAGAACCACCGACAGATGCAGTAGCAAAATGTTTTCCGATATTTTGCGACCAAGTTAATATGATATTACTTTCTAGAGCTTTCTGAAAAGTTTGTGTATAGGTATATTTCCCCTTTAACAGTTCTTCATCTGCTGTAGATCCTCCAACTTCACCACTATAATCCGCGTAAGTTGAAGAATTTGGAGAAAGAAATGAAATAGCTTTATTATTTGTTGATATATAACTCAACATTCCGCTTAAACGTAAAGATGGCAATAACATCCATTCAACGGATAAATTATCATTTATATTCAGACTTTCCGTTTTATCCAAATTACCAACAGATGCTTCGTATAAAGGGTTTATTGGAATATTATTACTGTTTCCCCAAACATTGTATTTGTCACCAGAAGCATCCGTGTAATAATAATACTTATTTAACTTCCCATTTTTATCATAAATTGGATAAAACGAATTAATTGTTGTGTATTGGGTAAAACTTCCATAAGGAGATTCTTTTGAATTTGTTTGTCCTATAGAAAGTCGGTTACTAACAAATAATTTATCATTCAGATTATATGACAACTGCGTACTTAATCCATAATTATCACGATACGATCCTTTCATCACTCCCTGATTATTAGAATAATTCAAATCAGTAGAGTAACGCATCCGCTGATCCCCACCACTCAGATTCAAAGAATGTTTATAACCTATTGAATTCTGAACCGGTTGTGAAAGCCAATCTGTATTAACTCCTTGTGCCACCCAACGGGCAATTTGGTTATAAGCAGGCTGCAATGTTCCATCATCAGCGCGGTACATTCCAAGCTTGTTATATAACTCAAGATTTTCTTTGGCTGTTAATAAATTATAACTCGATAAATCGGGCAAACTAATATCCATATTAAGCCCGTAACTTATTTTAAGTTGTCCTTCTTTTGGTTGAATTGTTTTTACAACAATAACTCCATTTGCAGCTCTTGACCCATAGATAGCACCAGCTGCTGCATCCTTCAATACTGTTACAGACTCAACCCGATTCATATCCATATCCAGAATGGTAGCCAGCGTAGTTTGATACCCATCCAGTATAAATAATGGTTGATTCGGATCACTCACCAAGCCAGACTTATCGATATTTTCAAATCCCTGAAAAGAACTTTCTCCTCTGAAACGAATCTGGGGCAGTGTATTCGGGTCGGATCCCATGACCGAATTTTCAACGATGGATACAGAAGGATCCAGAAGGCTTAAACTCTTTATTATGTTTTGCCGACCGACTGTTTTTAAATCTTCGCCCTTATATACAGAGGCATCACCGGTAAAACTTTTCGCATCATGTGTAACTAAACCCGTTACAACGACTTCATCCAGATCCTTCGAATCATTCTCCATGATCACTTTCAGCCTGCTCCCCTTGAATGCAACTGCCAGCTTTTTCAGTCCGATAAATGAAAAAAATACATTGTTTACAATTTTTCCACTGGAAATATTGATATCAAAATCACCATTCGTATCGGTGGTTCCGTATATATCTGGATTATCGGTAGTGATATTCACTCCCGGTAGTGGTTTACCGCCTATATCTACCACCCTTCCCAGTATTTTATTAATTTGATTATTGCTCACTGGTTGCTGATTTCTTTTTTCAACCACCAAAATTCGTTTATTTTTAACCACGAATGTCAGATTTGTATTTTCCAACAATAAGTTGAGGGTTTCCTTTAATGAGCGACTCCCTTTTTCAACAGTAATATTATTATACTTTGCAACCTGCGACAGGGTAAAAGCTATCCGAAAATCAGATATTTTTCCTAATTTATTAAGCCCTGATTCCAATGTCTGATTTTTTAATTCAAAAGTAACTTTAAGATCAATAGTCTGAGCATATAGTGAGTTGAAGAATAATTGACCTGCCAGCATAAAGCTCAGTATCAGATAAACTTTTATTATTCCCGGAAAATGGATGTTGGGAATACATAATAAATGGGGTAATGCATTTATATATTTTTTTTTCATACCTTTGCATATAAATTTATAATGATTGATATTTGATTGTTATGATTTAAAATCCCTCAAGGCTTGCAGGCTGAGGGATTTTTTTTGCATGCGTTAAGAGCTAAGAAGTATCGTTTTTTGCCATTCCTTTTGTTTTTATCGGTTTAAATTTTTACATAGTAGTTACAAGTAAATAGTTCCGAATTACAAAACTGGTTATCTGCATCTTGCTTTCGGAAAATAAACAATTAAATATTATTTATTGCTTACTATTCTAACTTCACTTGCATTTATTGTATACTGTGTATTAGCATTAATTGTACACAGAGTTTCAAGTATATCTTCCAGTGATTCCGTACCACTAAATGACGAGGTTATTTTTTCATTTGCCAATCGGAGACTACTTATAGTTATATCCTTTCCATATCGTTTACTGAGAATCTGAGCGATAGATTCAAAGGAAGTTCGGTCAAATACCATATCCTGCTTTGTCCAGTCATTCACTACTTCTTCAGCATTTACAGTTTGTTGTTTTACATCGGTATTCCGAAGATCGTAATTCACCGATTGATTAACTGTCAGCACCGCCAATATTTTTTTATCATCCTCCACTTTTACTTTTCCACGTGTTACCGAAACAACCACATTTTGTTGATTCGGCCAGGCCTTGATATTAAAAGCAGTTCCTAATACCGTTGTTTTGACCGTTCCGGTATGAATAATAAATGGTTTTGAATTCATGTGTTTCACATCAAAATAAGCTTCCCCTTTTAGTATCACTTCACGCGTTCTGCCTCTGAATTCTTCCGGAAAGTGAAGAGTGCTTCCCGATTTCAGAATGACACTTGTTCCATCTGGCAACGTAAAATGACGGATATACGAAGTAGCGCGATCGGGTGAAGTTGATGGTGCTTTAACCACCATCGCCTGTTCACCACTACGATTATCTAATTTAAGAGTAAATAACCCTAATGAAAACAAAATAACCACAGAGGCTGCCACAGCGACTACTCTTCTATTAAAGCTTACTGACTTTCTTTGTAATTCTATTGTCGGTTTATCAGAACTCAAAATTGCATTTAGTTTACGCTCCTTTTCTTTTCCCGAAATATGAGTGGTAGGTTCATACTGCTCTAAAAGTTTCAAAAGCTCCGGCTTTAGTAAATCATCACTTATTGATTCAATAAGTTTAGCCAATTCTTCTTGCTCAGATTGATTGCAATTAAACGCAATGTGTTTTTCCAATAATTCTTGAATTCTGGTGGTTTTCATTTTTTTGACAATAATGATTAATTTCCAATATCAGTATAGGTGCCTTTGTGCATCACATGTGATATTGGTAAGACGTATGAGAGGAAATAATATCCAGTGGAGATTAAAAAAAAATGAATTTTCTTTTAAAAGAACATTAAAACGGCTATAATTAATAGCTCGGAGTAGTATAAAGACAAGTATTTGTGAATATTTCCCATTGCTAGCTTCATGTGGCTTTGAATGGTTGAGCGGGAAAGATTTAATTGTTTTGCAATTTCATCTTGTTTAATACCTTGTTCTTTGTACAAAGTATATATTTTTTGTTGTTGAGGAGGTAATTGTTTGACTGCTTCAGAAAGTTTATATTTTAACTCATTATCAATTAAAAGTTCCAATGGCTCAGGCGTATTATTTTGACTTTCTAATTCGAAATGAATAGAGGTAGCTAAAACCTCACGAGCCGATTTCCTCAAATAATCAATAGCCTGATTTTGGGCTATTCGAAAAAGAAATGCATTGATATTTTCAACATCAACCATATCGGTTCTGTTTTGCCAGATTTTCAGAAACACCTCCTGAGTAATATCTTCCGCCTTTGTTTTTGAGTGAATCAACCCCAAAATAAAACCAAATAGTTTATCATAGAAAGTATAAAACAGTTCAGCAAAAGCATCCTCATCTCCTGTTTGAAGACGTAAGAGCAAGTCAGACTGATCAAGCTTTTTACTATACTTAAACTTATTTTTCGTCATTTAAAATGGAAGTAATACGAACTGTTTTGTTGCAAAAATACGACTATATCTTCAATTCTAAACATAATGTAAGCTTAAAAGTTGATTCCACTTGAAAAAAGCTATTCTGACAATTAAATCAGTTTGCAAAGTTAGAGAATGTATTCTGATATCGAAATACCTCTTTCAGGGTATAAATATACCCTAATAATAGTATTTTACACAAAACAAATGACATCGAATAAAAAACTCCCTGCCTGAGTTATGAGTCTCAGACAGGGAGTATAAAGAAAGAAGAAGATTAAATAATCAAACTATGAAAAAGAATGATTATTTGAAAATCTCTTTCAATTTTAGCTGTAATTCTTCGCCTCTCAAATCCTTAGCAATTATTTTTCCTTGCGGATCGATAAGGAAATTGGTAGGAATAGCTTTTACCGAATACAACACAGCTGCTTCATTGTTCCAACTTCTGAGATCGGAAACCTGTGTCCACGTCAACTTATCATCGGCAATAGCTTTTAACCAGGCAGCCTTAGCCTCTTCTTTATCAAGAGAGACTCCCAGCACTTCAAAACCTTTGCTTTTATATTTAGCATAAGCTTCTTTTACATTAGGATTTTCGCGTCGACAAGGGGCACACCACGATGCCCAGAAATCAAGTAATACATATTTTCCTTTGAAATCGGAAAGTTTCACAGGTTTGCCATTCACGTCGTTTTGAGTAAAGTCAGTAGCTTGTATGCCGACCTGTGTCCTTTTGGTTTCAAGAATTTGCCTAATGACATTTTTTGCTAAATTAGTTTGCTTAATTTCCGGCAATAATTTATTGAATATCTTTTCAGCTTCTATGGCATCAAATCCCGGTTTGAGTGTTGAATTCAGCAACATAATTGACAGGTACGAGTCTGGATGTGTATCAGCATATTGCCATTTCAGAGCCTTAACTTCATCGGCTATAGCTTTAGCACGTGCGTCAAGTTCATTGATATACTCTTTGCTTTTTTGTTTCTCGGGAGTCTGAGAGTTATACTCTTGATTCAGTCCATCATATTTTGCGATCAAAGGTTTCAGCTGAGCAGTCACTTTTACATTCTCGTCATTGAGTTTCGATCCCGTAACGGTTGCTTTGGCAATCGAATCGGTTCCGGTAATTGTAATTGTTTTGTTTTCTACAAAAAAAGCAATCACGTCATATTTGGGTTTAATAACCGGATTGTCGGGCACACCATCATGATTAATACGTATGTATGCTTCTGTAGGGACAATTACTTTGCCTTTAAACTCAAAGGCACCGTTAGAAATCTGAGCCGAATCGAAAACTTGTTTTCCGTTTTCCCGATACATGAGATATGCTTTGGCGGGAGAATTCAGATTTCCCACTTTACATTGCAGGTGAAAAGTTTCTTCTGCAATTCCCCATACCGGAGCCAATACTGCCAGAAACAATAATAGTTTAATTGATTTCATTTGTTTTTTAGTAATTTTGATTAGTTGTAATTATTTTTTTGTACAGTTCAACATCAGTCAGGATATCGCATGCTTTTCGAAAACTTTTATTGTCTTCATTAATAATTTTCAAATACGATTTGTTACCAGAGAAAATTTGTCCGGCAATTTGTGCTTTAAATTCGAGAGACAATAGCCGGATGGCGTTTTCCGTTTCTTTTCGTTCAAGGTGGATACCTTGTTTGTCAGCTGCTTTTATTAGTTTTTCCATCAGATTGACAGGAACTTTATATTTACTCTCAAATACCTGAATGGTAGAGAAGTTTTGCTTCAGTTGATCTCTTTGTTTGTCGACATATTCAAACGAATACTGATTCAGTAATCCACTAGCCATTACATTTTTTACCCAGTCGCTATATTCAAACAGATCAACCGGCACATACACGTCAGGCGTAATTCCACCTCCACCATACACGGTACGTTTGTTGGTCAAGGTTTTGTACTTCAAAGAATCATTGGTCTGTATCTTATGAAAGTCAGTCATCTCACCTGTTTTAAATCTGTTTTCAACTTCGGCAAAATAATTCACATGTTTATATGGTTTTTGTAGCGAACGACCGGATGGAGTATAATAACGTGCACCGGTTAGTTCTACCACCGAACCATCAAAAAGTGGAACCCCCTTTTGCATAAGTCCTTTACCAAAACTACGACGCCCTACAATAACAGCACGATCCCAATCTTGTAGCGCACCGGTCAGGATCTCGCTGGCCGAAGCTGTAGCCTGATCAATAAGCACTACTAATCGTCCATTCGCGAAATGACCACTTCCACCAGCATAATAATAATCTTTACCCTGATCTTTTCCGACGCTGTAATAAACCAGGTGATCACGGGTCAAGAACTCATCGGCTACACCCAGAGCCGACTCAACATATCCTCCACCATTACTCTGAAGATCGAGTATCAGACTTTTCATTCCTTCATTTTTCATTGAAATGATTACTGAATCAACTTCCTCGCGGGTTGTTTTATTGAAGATACCAAGTGAAATGTATCCTATACTATCGTTGACCATAAAGGATGTTTTGATTGACCTGTCGGCAATAAAATCGCGGATAATTGTAAAAGGAATTATTTTTCCGTAACGCAATACGCTCAGTTTTACTTCTGTCTTTTGAGGGCCTCTGATTTTTTTCAGAATTTCCAAATTTCCAAATTTCTTACCGACAATATTCTCTTTGTCTATTTCTATAATACGATCGCCAGCCATCAACCCTGACTTTTCAGCAGGCCCATCGGGTATAATCTGAGTCACACATACTGTATCGTTCTGCATTGTATATTCAATGCCAATACCCGTAAATGTACCACTCATTGCCTGAGATTTATCCGTATATTGCGGTTTACTGTAATATTTTGAATGAGGGTCAAGATCCTTTATAATGGCTGAGATAGCAACATCCACAAGTTCATCATCATTCACTTCGTCAACATAATTTGAATGCAAAGCCTGAAGGAAAGCATCAAATTTATCCTTCGGATTAACCTGTGCATGTAGTGAGATTATACTTATAAACAGCAATGAGATGCTTAAAGTTATTTTTTTTACAGAGAATATCATTTTTTCTTATTCAGCTTTTAATAATTCAATTGCACAAGAGAGCTCATCTACCAGTTCACTGGCACTTCCGGAATAACCTTCGGTGGTATAGCGGATATAACCATCTTTGACAATCACTTTCCGTGGGATTCCCGATGAGTTAAATGTTTGAGCAAATATGGAGAAAGCCGCATTTTGTGCACCTGTTTTGTCGTTGATCAGGTCGTACACAAATTTAAGCCGGAATTTCTCTTTTTGGATAAATTCCTCTGTTTTTTGCTTATAATCGCCAAATTGCATAGTTCCAACAAAATAGAAATCAATCTTCGGATCGGTAGCATATTTATCAACCAGAATCTGCATGGCCGGTAATGCACTAATGCAAGGGCGACACCATGTGGCCCAGAAATCAAGCACTACGATTTTGTCTTTCCAGTCTGACGAACGGACAATATTGCCATCCAGATCTTCCAATTCGAAAGGTCTACATTCTGTATTCATCAGGCTTTTAGTCACTCTCTGTTTTAACTCGTCTTTCGTTGAAGATGACTTCAAAGAAGATAGATAGTCGTCAAATTTACTCAAATCAGCATGTTGCTCAAGGTATAAAGTTTTCAGCTTATTAAACATAGAGGGTGATACAGCATTTTGAGCCACACACAACTCCATAAAAGATTTAATTTTAACCTTGTCAGCATGTTTATTTTCAAGAATTTGCAGATGTGTATCGTTCAATTCAGGAATTGTCAGTTTACTTTTCCCGGTAAGATATTGAAAATAGTTAAGAGCCTCTTCATTTTTGTTTAGGTCAGCCAATAATCCGATGTGAATTACTAAACGTTTATCGAGTTCAGAGTGCGCATTTTCGATAGCATGTTCTTTCGAAAAAAAGCCATTGCTAGCCATTGAACCATCATTGATTTTTTTGAGCATTTCAGTCATCAAAGGTTGGGCCAAATTTAGCAGCGAGTCTTTAGACATTCGTTTCTGTATATAGGTTTTTTCAATATCCCATCGGTAAATTTCATTCAGCGTTTTAAAATTCAGCTCCGGAATCATTTTTAATATTGGATCGAATTTTCGTATATCGAAATACATTGATGATAGGACCCGATGCGTTTCGTAATAAATAAACTCCTGTTCGTTAGGGGAATTTAGCCAATCGGAATACGGGAATTTTTTCAGAAAGCCTTCAGCCTCAAAAATAATTTCTTCTCTGCTTTTGTCATGTTGCATTGCGTTTCTAAAGGCCTCGAGGCGAGCAAATGCTCCTTTGGGATATTTTTTGACAATAACTTTACTTACACCATCAGCTTTACTTTTATCTTTCAACGTAAACTGAAAGGTCTTTTGTATATTCCAAAGGTCATCTTCACTCAGGTCTGTTCGTTTGAGCAAATTGTTTAACCAATCAGCGATGAAGACAGGAAATTGCTCACCTTTAATTGCTTTTTGCATTGCCACGTAAGCATCAATGTAGTTTATCGCATCCGATCCGGAAATTTGTGATTCCTCAGCCAATAGTTTTGCCAGCACCGATGGCTCAAGTTTGTTGTTGAAGTCGTTTTGATAGTTTAACGACCCGCTTCCCAATACAGGCATCTGAAGCAGTGCCACCCCAATGGCAGCTCCGGGATTCTTTGTGTTCTTTGAGTTAACAGGGATAATAGTGAAACCTGCATTGTCATTATTGTCAATAACCTCGGGAGCTTCGGTATTGCCTTGATAAAATTTAAGAGCAGCAAGCGCACACTTGGCAGATAGTCGGATTTCACCCACATATTCTCCATTTTGAACATTTAAAGCTACATCCTCAATAGACCATTTATAATTTGCATACTTGTACACAGAAGCATACACAGGCTGAGTGCTTACAAGCTTACTGCCTTTTGAGTTATACGCAAATTTGACCACCTGACCTGCTATGGGTTTGCTTGTAAGCAGTCTGAACGTCCCTGCCGGATTCTGAGCAACGGCTAAACAACAGCCAAGTAACAAACTGATATTAAATAATAATTTCCTTTTCATCAACGTTAAATTTATTTTATATTTAGATGGCATCTTCAGCAACTCTTATTTGTAGAAAAGTGAATCCGACCTGCTCCAATCCGTTCTGTCGGAATTCACTTTTCTACAATTTAAGTTCTGATTATCTCATCTGGGATTTTGTTCTATTTCCGGATTTAAATCAGTGACTTTTGCCGAAATAGGGAATGTATACCGATTGCTCATGGGGGCTAACGTATAAGTTACACCGCTTACGACCCGTTGCACAGTGTCTACCAATCCTGTTTCGGTACTTAATCTTCGCTGATCAAACCAACGCATTCCGCGTCCCATCAGTTCACGACGACGTTCTTCGATTACTATTTTCAGTGCTTCGGAAGCTGATTGTGCCGAAAGATCCACATAATCGGCTGTTTTAAATCGCATTTTTCGTAAATCATTTAGTACCTGAATACCATCATTATACTGCCCTTTACGCACAAGGCTTTCCGCTTTGATTAGCATCATTTCCGGAACAGAGAGTCCTACATTTATATCTTCCCCTATCCATTTATTTCGATAATAGGCTCTACCGGTAAACGATGGATATAAACTCCCACCATCGACAGTATACAAACTATAACGGAGATCAGTGGTTGAAAACAGATTTATTAGTTTACTACTCAAAGGTAATAGAGTGTAAAAACTCGCCACTTTCGAAAGTATAATCTCCGGATCATTCAGTCTTTTCGGCAATGTACCTGTTGTAAGCGTCTGCAAATCGAGCAAGGTACTCTGACGGTCAAGCGCCTTTTGAGCATTTACTCCAGCTGAGTCGTACTTTTGCATATAGAGATAGGTTCTGGCTAATAACGCATAAGCGGCCGTCTGTCCCGGATGAATTACATTAGTCGGACTCACCGGCAAATTAGGTAAAGCCTCACGAATATCACTAATAATTTGATTATAAACCGTTCTGGCTGTTGGTCTTTTAAGACTGGCATACAAATCCGGCGTAAGCAACAAAGGAACTCCCAAAGTTGCATCAGCCGTAGATTCCTGATAAATTGGCGAATACATGTTCATTAACGTATGGTAAGCATAGGCACGCTGCATCAATGCTTCGGCGTAAATGCCTTTTTTTTCGGCATCTGTTCCTCCCTGACTGGATAAAACCTTATCGGTAATTGCATTGCAATTGTAAATTTGATTGTAAAGATTACTCCAGTTTACGTCTGTTTGACTACTCGTGTAGAAATAGTCGGCCCAAGTATAAACCTGTTTGTTGTCATCAGTCAGATTATTCAGAATACTTGTGCTGTTTATATCAATATCATCACTCGAAAGTAATGGAAGAGTATAAGCATATTCAAATGTATTGACATTATTCAATAGATATTGAAAGTCAGATGTATATTTCAACGTGCGCACACCAGGTTGGTCTACCTCCACGTAACCACGACAAGAGGATAGATACACACACAATATGATGGGTAATAATATTAAAAATTTTCTCATGTTCAATTATATTTAGAAAGAAACATTAAGTGTAAAATAGTAATTTCTGGCAGGAGGCAGATTTGAATAGTTCTTCGAACTAACATAATCCGGATCTATGCCTTCTTTATTTTTGACCCACAACAGTCCAAGATTACGAACGCTAATCCCTGCAGAAACCGATTTAAACATTGTTTTTGAAAGAACTTTCGCAGGAACAAAGTAGTTCAATGCAACTTGTCGAAGTCTGATATTGCTTGCACTTTCAGTCAAAATATCAGAATATTGATATCTCAAAATACTATTTGTATTGACATACTCTAAGCCAGGTACATTAGTAGTTGCCTCGTCTCCGGGATTTTGCCATCTATTAGCAAGGTCTTTACTGGTCCCGATTACTCCAGAGTAAGTACCTGAGTATTGGGGATAATTGTTAGAATTCACGGAAGGACGTCTAAAAACATGCCCCATTGCGTAGGTTATTTGCGCACTCAAGCTAAAGTCTTTATACTGAACTGAATTTGTAAATCCACCAAAAAAAGGAGGGGTGGTACGCCCCATATATTTCAAATCTTTAGATGTTAATGTAGTATTCGAGGTTGAACTGATAATATTTCCTTCGCTATCATATATCTGCGATTGCCCTGTTTTGTCGAGCCCTGCCCAGCGATAGGCATATATGTAATCCAGCGGTAGTCCCACAACAGGAGTGTTACCTCCAACTAAAGTAGCCGCTCCCGGCTCTGTAAACCTTGAATCTGTTACTTTATTAGTATTGTAGGACAGATTAAAGGACGAATTCCATTCAAAGCCACGGGTTTTCAATATACTACCGGATATTCCCAGATCAAAGCCATGACCGCTCATTGTACCTCCATTGCGAAGGAGTGACGACCAGCCGTAGGTAGAGTTAACAGGAAGATAGTACATAATGTCTTTGGTATTCTTATTGTAAAAATCGAATGTACCTTTAAAACGATTATTAAACATTGCCCAATCAACTCCGTAGTTAAACGAAGTAGTCACCTCCCAACTGACTTTACCATCAGCGGGGGTAATAATAGACCCATACGTTTCGTTTGTCTGAGAATTATTTCCAGAAAGAGTCATTACAGCAATGTTTGATGCGGAGCTTGGTATACTACCAGAAGTTCCAACGGATCCTCTTAAGTCAAGAGCGTTAAGCCAGAATGTAGATTTCAAAAAATCTTCACTTTTCATATTCCATTTTAGCCCCGACGACCACAATGGTTTAGCACGCGTGCCACGTGAAAAGCCGGCCATGGTATAATCGTCAAAACGCGCACTTCCCGATACAATGTATTTATTGTCCATAAAACCCACAGAGGCATTGGAATAGTAAGACAGAAAGCGGTTGATAGATTTTTTTATGTAAGAGTCATTGTAAGACAGTGATTGCTCCCAACCATACACCGACATGTATGACCCGGAAGGATCGTATGATTTTGAAACATTAGTATCTTCGTCATATCCATATCTGGTTTGCTGAGACGACGTTCCGGTTGTCTGACGAATCTCAGATCCAGCCAGAAAGTTCAAGGACATTCTGTTATCCCATGACTTGTTAACATTCAATTGTTCCCGCAGACTATAATCGTTGCCGTCACTATAATTAGTTATGAGCTGACCTCCGTAAGGAACTCCGTACACCAATTTATTCGTACTCGAATTGATTGATGTAGCTGTATTTATAAAATTCCGTGTATTATAGCTATTCAATTCATCGAGAATATTAGACGTACTATTCGTTTTTAACAATGATCCGGATACCGATACATTAGCCCAATCGGTTAGCTTTACATTAAGATCGGCAGTAAGGCGCAACCGACTTTCTTTAGATGTTGTGTTCGAATAATTAAGCTCATCAACTGCATTGTAAGTCCAGGGTAAATAACCTTCATTCGAGAAATTGCTGGCTACTGCATCTGTAAAAACCAACGAACGTTTAATTGTATTTCCATCACCATCAACCAGCAAATCGTAAGGTCTCAATCCTAAACTGGATGTTCCGAGTGCATTAATTGCAGCCGAATTACTCACACTCTTTGAGTAGTTATAATTAATGCCGGTCTTTAGATTAACACGATTATTCAGAAATGAATTTCCCAGATTGACTGTCAGAAAATAATTGTCACCGCTATTACTGCGATATACCGGAACATCCTTTGTATAATTTGATGAAATGTAATAGGTGTTATTTGGGCCACCTCCAGACAGTGATAAATTATACTGTTGCGAAACAGCATTTTGCAACAAATACTTTTTTATCTGATCATAATTATTGACTTTTGATAAAGCGTCCAGTGCTGTATTTGCCTCAGTTGCTGTAGCGGTTCCCCGGTCTACTTTAAACATCCATTCAAGCGCAGTGCTTACGGGTTTGTTCTGATTAAACGACATCCAGCTACTATCATAAGTATTCGGGTCGGTAACAAATCCTTTATCTTTTAATTCTTTTTCCAACGCAATATATTGAGCACTATTCATTCTATCCAGCTTATTCAGGTCGGCCGGAGCTGATACACTCAGACTGGTACTAAAATTAACTGTAGGAGTTCCTCTTTTTCCTTTTTTTGTTTCAATTACAATGACACCATTAGCCGCTTTTGCACCCCAAATGGAAGCAGCCGCCGCATCTTTCAGAATAGTGATTGACTCAATGTCTTCCGGGTTTATACGGCTAAGAACAGCACCACCGGTTGCAACTCCATTAACCTCGTCGGTTAATGTTTTATCATCTGTAGGGAATCCATCAATAACGATTAAGGGGCTATTACTATCCCCGTTGTTAAAAGAGTTTTTTCCTCTGACTGTGATTGTATTATTTCGAACATCAAAGTTAACTCCGGGAACTGTTCCCTCCAGCCGTTCCATAATGTTTACTGCCGGGGTTTGTTTCAAATCCTTGGCCGTAACCGTACCAAAAGCACCGGTTGCTCTTTCTTTCGGCAATGTCTGGTACCCTGTGGAAACAACAGAAACTTCTGAAAGTGCAATGCTGTTTGGAGATAGTACTACATTAAACAGTCCTCCATTCTGAGGCTTGATTTCTCTTGGATTAAAACCGATGTAAGAAAGCACTACTACATCTTCCTTTTCAATTTCAAGCGCATATTTTCCATTTACATCTGTAACTGTTCCTTTATTATTTCCTTTTACACGAATACTAACTCCGGGTAAAGGATCAGAATCTAAATCAGTAACAGAGCCAAATATAAAGTATTTACCATTATTCGATTCTTGTTTAGTTCGTGTCTTTTCGATCACTAAAATACTTTTATCTTTAAACACAAATGTAAGATTTGTATTTTCCAATAACAGGTTTAGCGTTTCTTTTAGCGTACGGGATTTTTTCTCTATCGTAATATTGGTATACTTATTGACTTGTGGTAATGCAAAAGCCACTCTAAACTTTGTCAATCGCCCCACTTCATTGAGTCCATGTTCCAAGGTTTCATTTTGCATTCCAAAAACAAGTTTGCTATCAGCGTTCTGAGCATACACCGCATTGAAGAATAATTGGCCGGCCGACATAAAGCTCAATATCAGATAAACTTTTATTTTCCCCCGGAAATGAATATGAGGAATATATAATAAATGGGACAGTGCATTTATAATTTTTTTTTCCATATCTTTGTATCTAAATTTATAATAATTGATATTTGATTGTTATGATTTTAAATCCCTCAAGGCTTCCTACGGCGGAGGGATTTTTTTT
>Ga0302208_10000175_pt1 | contig 33537 bp, 30 predicted proteins | sample II_Fen_E2_3_FD_194577 | JGI IMG/M metagenome (GOLD analysis project Ga0302208, IMG submission 194577) | Peat permafrost microbial communities from Stordalen Mire near Abisko, Sweden - II_Fen_E2_3 | ecosystem: Environmental > Terrestrial > Soil > Wetlands > Permafrost | place: Sweden: Abisko...
TAGATTCAAAAAAATATGTTTTTGACAAAGAATTCGCGAATGTTTTTTGGGCTGAGGCTATTGGTGAGGACTGGATTAATTCACTAGCGAAATCTGGTCTTACTATGGAAACAGTTGAAAACTGGGATACTGTTTTAAGATTCTTCTGCTTAATACCAAGTATATGGTAACATAAATGAATGTTGATTTTATTTGAAAATTAAAATAACGAGAATTCGATATAATAATCTAAGTTGATAAACATCAATTTTAATTGATGTTTTTTTCAAAAAAAACTGTGAGCAAATAAACCGCAATTAAGTTTGTTGTAAATCAGAAAAAAGACACAATCTATTGATATTGTACAGCGATTAATGGGAGTGTTTGCCGTGAGTGCTGACAACCTTTTAAACGATAGTGAGGATAGTGTGGTGGAAATGCAAAACCATGAACTGAACGAGCAACTAATGCTTATTAATCAACTTGACGAAGACGAGAAAAACGCCCTGATTAAAATCATTAATTCTATGCTAACCAAAAAGCGCATGAAGGATTTACTGGATGGTAAAGTGAACTTCTAAAATTATCTTATGCCATTTCGAGAACTCTCTAGAGTTGTCCAAACAACACAAAGAGCCCTGCAACCTTAAATTGCAGGGCTTTGCTTATATATACTATAGCATTCTGGATAAAAATTGAACCCGAGTTGCGAGGGTTCTAACTCCTGATTTTAATCAGGCAAAACGTTTTTGTAGCTACAAAAACACATCTTGCTGTTGAATTCTATACAACCTCAAACACGCCATATTGTTAAATATTCAAAAAGACTAAATAGATAAAAACAAATGCTCGTTTTTTGTTCCTACACTTCTCTTCCATTCATTTTGAACGACTAAAAAAAATGGAAAATGGTGAGCATATACACCCACCATTCCCTATTCTATCCTTGTGAGTTGTTTTTGATTTACAAGGTTTTATTCCATTAACGCCAAATCTGATACATTACCACGAGTGGTAGCGTTTCACCACAATATGACACGCAAAGCACCCAATATAAAAATAATGACTATTTGCTCTACGAATGATTAAAGAACAACAAGAATGTAGATGCTACTAACAAAAATATTATTAAAATTATTGATAACCATTTGTTTCTAATAGTCCATTCTTTATATATAAAACATATAATTCCGAACAGAATCAGTCCAATTATTGGAGAAAATTCAATTCCCTTTGCACAAATGGTCAAGAAATATTGTTCTCCACCAGCATGCTGAGAATCAATAGCACTTGCTCCAATATACAAAGCAATCCAATAAAGAATGAATGATAAAAACAATACTAGCAAAGGATTCCATTTTTTCATATCTTATTTTTATGTTTTTTATTGAGGCACAATTTCACCATTAACCACTTTGTATGTTCCTTCTGGTAAATTTTTAATTTTGTCGTTAAAGTCTTGAATAGAATGCCCTTTATCTTTGTCATTATCAGTAGTAACATCAGCCCCTTCCATTCGTCCATATGGACTTCCTAATGCTTTGTTGTTTGCAACATTATCATTATCATTAGAAAATTGATACGTTTTAACACCAGCAACAGCTTTCTGTTTTGTGGGTTGAAAGGGTGCAAAATCTGCTTCAAATTCAATCTGATTGATAGGAACTCCTGCATCAATAAGCCCTTGAATGAAACCTTTTGCATAAGCAGCACCCATACTATGAGTAATAACTTTTATAGTTTCTTTAAAACTTCCATCATCATTTTTATATGCGAATAAGTAATATTTTGCATATTCTTTTCCACTGTCATAACCTACGCCTTTTCTTTCATTCGCTGAAAGATTCCAAGGCATACTACTAGTTCCACCATGAGATCCATCTATATAATCAGCATTCCAATCCTTAACTCGATTCATTACTTTTGTGTCAAATCCTCCCCAATAGGCTGGCTTGCCTCCACTACCTGCATTCATCCCGTTTATGAATATAACTAATTTTCCATCGGGATCAATTGCATTTACAGGATTACCCTTACAATATGCATATGGTGAAATAGAATAATACTTCTCAGCCAGTGGATCCACACCTGTAAACCCATTTCCATCACTCACCGTTCTGAACCGTGCCAAGTTATCTATCCAGTTCAATCCATGCATTTCCTGCATTTCGTGCCCCGTATGGCGGTAGGGTTGCACGCTGCCACCATTTACTGCACTTTCGCCAAAGCGCATACCACTGGGATAATAACTGCTTGTCTCGGCAATACCACCACTCCCGGTCATCACTACACGGTTGCTACCCAAATGGTCTTTCAAGAAGTAATAATATGTACCTGCCTGCCAATAACCCACCGGAGTAAGTATTCGTTTCAGAGTCCCGTTCTCGTAAATGATATTGCCTACATAATCGGTAGTCGTAATCGTTGATACCGAAGGGTTCGACAAAATCGTATTCAAGCTTGTTACAGGTAATACTACTCCCGCCGGAGCTGTCTTGTCTATAACTTTCAGCTTAGCACCTGTTGCAGAGTAGGTGTAATTGGTTTGATGTCCCTGATAGAACTGCATCGCGTCCGGCAAATTTAGTGTATTATATCGAATTCCCCAAATATTGCTGTTGCTATCATACAGTCGGTTACCATTGGCATCGTAAGCGCAACTATTGCCCGTATTCGAGCCGTTTTGTACAAACTCCTCATCACCATAGAAAATTCCGTTCGATCCAACATCCCTAATCTTTACCTTTTGATTACCATTGTATGTGAAGCTCAGGTTGTCAACAGTACCATAACCACCTGAACTCGAAAGCAAACCGTTGCGTGTAAAGCTTGTAGTATTTCCCATTTTATCAAATCCAAAATGTTCATCGTACCTGTTTTGTGTGCCATTTATCACCCCGCCGCTAAATCCGGTATAGCTTGCATTGGTTAGCCGGTTGAGACCATCGTATGTGAAACTATAGGCCCGGTTTCCACTTTCGTTTGCTACACTCCACTGCATTCCTGCTATATTTCCGTTGTACGCAGGTGTAAAGTTAGGCAAACCGACGGGATTAGCATTGTAATACAGGTTTTCGGCAAAACGGCTACCAACAATATCTGTTGTCCAACTTCGAATATTATAATTATAGGACGTTGCATCAATTCCTCCAAGAGTTTTGGTTTTTAGTCTTCCCAACTCATCATAGGTGTTTGATGCCAACGTAACTTCACCGCCACCATTTAAACTATACTTAGTGGTTGTAAGACGTTGCGCCTTGTCGTAATCATAGGTGTACAGCTCAGTAATGGTGGCCGAAGCTCCATTAATGCCATGGGTTTTATAGGTTTTAGCAGGTTTGCCTGTAAAATCAAGGGCATTGTAGCTTATGTCGTAACCTCCTAAATGATTGCCTGCACGTGTTTGTACTACCCGCCCCCTATCATCATAGTAGAGTGCCGTTGTTTCATATTTGGTTGGGTCGTTTAAACGATACACCACTGTTCCCGTCAAGAGTCCTTTGGCGTTAGGTTGTCCGTTGCTATCAAGATATTGCCCGTCGAAACCCGAGGGTGGTGCGCCCCAGTTAAAACTCCCGCCATTGGCCACAAGAGTAGTAAAATTATAACTATCGCAGTAATTAACAATCAAGGGGGCTGCATCGCAAAAGTTGGTGCACGTGTAACCGGAACCGTTACTATAACTCTCAATAATGAGCTTATCTTTATTTGCCAAAATTAAATCACCTAGTGCTGTTGAGTTTGGAATAGCACCGGTAGTACCTGTAAAAATGGTGCGCCCAAATACATCATATTTGATCACTGTCCATTGTGCATTACCCCGCTGATTTCCATCTTGTGACAGAATCAGGCGCTCTGCTCTATCGTATACCATATATATGGGTTCACAACCCGGTAGACGCTTGTATTTGCAATTACCCCGCTCGTCGTACTGATACAGATACCCAAATTGTTTTAGCAGCGTATTGTCGTCTGGGAATGAAGTGGTACCCCCCATTCCATCCACAAAGTTTGGAGGTAACACATAAGCACGTTGCCCCAGATCATTATACACAAAATAGGTATCTGCATTGTAATTTACATCCGCTTTGGCACAGTTCCTTCTCATCACTACACGCCCCTGTTTATCCTTGTATTCGATGGTGGATTTGCCATCTTCGTCAGTTACTGTCATTTTAAATAAGGTGTTAGCAGCATAGTTGTTGGCATCTCGCTGCAACTGACCACTGCCATTTACATAAAAACGGGCAACTACATCTACACCAACATTTGTATTGGTGCCATACTCGGTTGTTACCTTTTTACCGGCATCATACCATGCTTTTCCCGCACCATATTGTCCGGTAACTTTGTTTAACGGAGAAGGCTCAAACTCGGTGGTGCTATATGGCTGTTCGCCGGTGGTATACTGATTGTTTGCCAATGCGGTAAAGTCCGAAAGGCTTATATACGCTCCCGTGTTTCCTAACGAGGGTGCAGGCAACCAGTTTTTTCGCTCGTTACCCCAACCATCATATTCGGTAAAGTTTACTAAATCTTTTCCTCCGGGTGTTATTGCCTTTTGTACTGTCTGCACAGGGCGTCCCAGCCCATCAAAGTATTGAATCCGATCGTTGTACTTCGACCCGTCTTTTTCTAAATAGGTGCGGGCAAGTATGTAGTTCTGATCTGTGCTTTGTGCCGGCAGGGTTAGTGGCAAAAGCAAAAGAAGAAGTATGTAGAGTATTTGTTTCATATAATAATTGTATTTGATGATTCTAATTCAAAGTAAACAATCAGGGTTTGAAATTATATTGATAAGTTTGAACGCTCTGCTTTGCTCCATTTACCATCCTGTATATTTCCGACAATCGTCCCACCGCATCGTAATTGTAATAAGTGGTGGTACCACGGGGGTCAGTGGCAGAGGTTATTCCTATCAGTGGTTTATAGGTATACAGAGTAATCATATAATTGGCAGCAGACGACAGGGTGGATAACTGCGTTTTCAAATAAGCAATGTCGGTTTGAATATCGTTATAGTTAGTGCTTCCCGAAAACGCGTGACTTGAAATATTCGCGGTTACAGCTGATGGAATATCACCTTGAGCTATATTCTGAATTTGAACTACCGGCAATGAATTCCCATATCCCCACAGGTAGGATGTCGACATTACGTTTGTTTTGGTCTGGGTAATAATGTTGCCACTTCCATCATAATCAAAACTCAACATCTTTTTATAATAAGTATTCGGATCCAGATTACCGTATGCATCCAAGCCCAACGGTTGAGTTTTCTGTTTCAGAAAATCGCATTCGTAGGTTTCCGAAACATTAAGCAATCCATTGCTTGAGTTATACTTATTGTAATACGATGCCACAAGTTTTGAATTATTAAAAAGAAGTTGCTCTATCGGCTTATTAATTATATGGTTAGCAATAAGGGTTTGTAGAATATTGCCGGAGGCACTAAAGTCCCACGGATATTTAGTTTGCTCTAGTACCAACGTTCCATCACTGTTATAGCTATTTTTGCGCGTCAGGAAAGTATGTTTGTTAGCGTCGGCGCCATCATAGAAATATTGTGTTTTGCATTCTATAGGGCTTCCGGTTGCTAAATTATATGTTTTCTCATTGGTCTCTTTTAATCCTGTCCAACCCGAAGTGTATAGAGATGATGATTTGTCACTAAAGTTGTAATATGTGGTGCAGTACATCCCATCAGAGTTGCATACCTTGTTTGCATTAATTAGCCTGATAATCATTTGATGATAATTACTTTGCAAATAATAAGGGCTGGTATATTGATTGTCTGTTAATTTTACCGGTTTGAGTGTGTTGTCAAAACTGGTTTCATTCACAACCAAACTTCGTTGATCGGCCATATAGTTATTCAGATACTTTATGGTTTTCACTCCCGCAGCCTTGCCTTTTGATATTTCGGTAACTTCGCCGTAGCCTATATGACTTCCTTCGTTGCGCAGAGGTTCGCCAGTTGCGTCTACCAGAAATGAACTAACGTTAAGCATATGCGTGCATGGATCTACATAAGCATGCGTGTAGTTCGAGTGATATGGGTCGGCAAAAAGCTTTCCACTCGAACGGGTGTACCCTACGGGTTCGTCAGCTAATGGTGCTACCGGATAGTCTCTTTTGTAGCTATATGTTTTCTGCAGGTTATTGGCAGGATTTATAGCGTCGTAAGAATTTATCTCATTAATCCTTACTCCTCCAACGTATTGATCTCTGTATTTTACAATCTCAGTTTCTGTATAATCTACATAGGCAACGATTGATTGGGACGATAAATTTTTGGATACAATAGCAATTAAAAAGTAAGCTCCGGTAGTAAGATCTATACTTTGACCATTTAAAATTTGTCTGCAATTTGGATCGTTCATTATATCAAAAAGCGGAATACGCAAAGTATTAGCATTCACATCGCTCGAAAACTTGTATATATAAGCCTGGCGATAACCTATTGTTGAGCTGCTTCCCGTTGGGTTTGTGTTCAGCGTAATCTGAACCTGTCCCGGCGTTGTTTTTACAAAAGGCACTACATGTAAGTTTATTGGCATATTTACATCATCCACATACAGATTTTGCATATAGGTGGCTAAATTTGATTCTTTTCCGGTCATCGAGATGGCTCCGTTAGCACATGAAACCGATGCATTTTTAAAACTTTCTTTTTGTTCATTTTCATACGAAACCACATTTGACTCCCAGTTAAATTGAGTATAGCCTCCCGTCGGATAAGTTATTTTATTTAGCATACAGGCTTTTACTGCATTGGCATTTGTCTCTTTATTGGCTGTTAGCCAACTATTTTCAACATAATGTCCTTTATAGTAACTTGGTATAGGTGGTATAAATGAACTATTATTGGCGTCGTTATAAAACCCCCAATGGTCTACATCAGGACTATTGTATGATGGCATCTGATAACCCGGTTCGTATTCAAAGGAGTAACGGGTATTATTCAAGTCGTTTTTTAGCGCATTCAATTTAAGTCTTCTGCACAAATAGCTGCTTTCATTCGCATTGTTTTTCCCTTCAAAATAGGCGTTGTTTTCGAAAGTGTACGATTGAATTACAGCATATTTCGAAACGGATAGCTTAGTGAGTCGTTGCAGTGTGGATTGTGTGCCAATATCAATGCGGTCATTAGCATAACTTAGCGATACACTTAATCCGTATTTTGGAAATCCAATAGAACTTAACTGAGTAGTTCCTGTCATTTCCGTTTCTGTTTGCAGTTGGCTACTTGTACAAGCATTACCAGTGCCGGACTCTGTATAAAAGGGTGACAAAGATGTAACTTTGGGTTTTGAACTAATATCCTCCAACCAGCTATGCCCATTATCGGTATAAGTAAAGGTAATATATTCATTGCTTCTCGCACTTTGTATCCGGGTAAGATACCACGCTGAAGTATAACTGCCTCCATAACGGAAGGTTGAACGTTCTTTTTTCTCGAAATAATACTTTGTACCATCGGGAACGGTTATGATCCAGTCAGTAAGAATTGAACCTTCAATTTTCAAATTCTGAAAAGGATAAAAGATGGGTTGCTTATCTTCATTAAAAATAATACGCCCCGAATATCCATTAAAATTAAACGAGAATTCATCGGGTTCCAGATCTACCTCTCCATTTGCAGCTGCCACCCGCCAGTTGCAGGGGAGTGAGTTTGCATCAGCCGTAGAATTGCAAACGGTTCCTTTGATGTTCTGATTATAGTATAACATTGTGTTGTAATACCCTTGCGTTGCTTCATCCGGCCATCCTTTTACAAATCTGGATATAACCCCACCGCCATTTAGAGTCCAGCCCAGCCCAACCGAAGAAGCAACTTCCGATACCTGAAAACCTCCCCCATGATAGCTTAGCGAAATAGGCAAGCTTAAATCCTGACCCTTTATTTCATAAAGCGGGATCGAAATTTCAGGTAGTCCCAATTGCATATTTACCGGTATCTGACCATATTTTCCTAATGATGATGCTTCGGGCGAAGGAGATACTACCCGCTTTATATCATGTTTAAATTCATCGGATATCGATTGGGCAAAGGCATCTGCTAAACAGATGCTAAAAATGAAAATAAAGTATAGATGCTTGAATCTTGAAAAAGTTATGTTCATATTCTGATATATAAGTTTATATTTTGTAACTAGACTATTGCTATATTGGAGCTATAGAACTGCACACAGTGATATTTTTAGTGTATGCATAGCTGCTACTATGTGTACAATTGTGCTGTATTTATGTATATTCGATTAAACAATTTCATTTATTGAGACTTTAATAGTTTCATTGTTTAACCACATTCAACCTCATCACCATATCATCCACATGTACAAACAGGCTATATACTCCGGGAATAAGACCACCCATACCTACAGTAGTGCTATGCTCTCCTTCTCCGAGCTGTTGTGGTGAAGTGTTACGTTGAGGTATACCGATATTGTTATGCACCGTAAACCAAACTTTGGCGGAGCGTACAAGTTTGTATTTAATATAGAGATTGTCAATTACCGGGTTAGGCATAAGTTGTGCTTCTGTAAATACGGCTGATGCTCCGAGGTCTGCTGTTTTAGCTTCCTCAGGGATAGGGGCTGTTTCTACTTGTGAGGTTTGTTTTTCGGGTGGGTAGTAAAATGAAGTTCTAAATACGGTGGTATCTTTCATGCTTTCACCTTTTTCGTCTTTTTTATCTCCCTTTTTGCTCAGAGTGGTTTTAATACTTTCGAACACCGGATAACGTATACCCGCAGCATACCACGAGTAGGTGTCGAGAGTCATTTCCACACTGTCTTTTCCCGTTTCGGTATAGTGACGGAGGGTACGTACTCGCATTGCTTTTTTTACCGTTTCGCTTTTGGGCAGTAGTAATTCACCTTCGGCATCGGCTTCAACGCGGGTGTAGCCTTTTACCGCCAGTTCTAGTCTGTGGCAGTACTGTCCTTTGCCCACAAAGTAGCTAAACAGCGTATCTCCATAGGCAAAGGGGAAACGCATCCGTAGTTCGGGTGTGGGATATTCCATATAAGTAGTGGAATTCTCATACCCCACGGCTTGCAGGCTGTCCTTTTGCTGACGGAAATAATAACGGGTGTTGTGTTCCTGTCCGCACAATCGTAACATATTGGTACTGTCGGGGATAAAATAATTAAGGGAATATTCCTCATTAATGGGTTGCAGAAATCGAAAGTCCCAGGTAAGGTTCTTGTCTGAGCTGCCGGGATCTTTATACTCTACTTGTTGTTTTACCAGTTGGTCTGCTGCACGGTAAGCGTTACGTTCTGTACTTAGTTTGTGAAGATTTTGTGCCTGTAGGCTTATTACTATTAAGGGAATAGAAAATAGGGAAAGTGTAAGTTTTTTCATGCTTCTACTGATAGGGCTTATTGTATATTATTGCCACTTTGCGGCGGAGTTTGTTTTTTCTTATCGCAAAGTGAGGCTGTGAATTTCTATAATACAAAAAGTATTATAGTTATATGAACTCAATGAATAATCATTAAATCCATGCAATAAAGATAACATTCTAACTTTAAACCATCAAAAAAAGGGGTGAGAAAAACAAGGACAAGCAAAAATGCAATATGTTAATTATTAACTAATTAGCACTGGACAATCGAAAATAATTAGGACAAGTAATTTAGGAGGACAATAAAGAGTAAGAAAAGAGGGTGTTTTGAGCAGGAATAATTTGAATTGTTAATAGATACAGTAAATCTACATTCTATCAAAATAAAGGGAGACTTCAAATAATAGTCTGCTAAGTTAGTCATATAAAACGAATCTATGATACTTTTTCAACAAAAAATAGACATTCCCAAAATACGGGAAAACGCGTTAATAAGAAATGTCTGCATTCAAATTTTCTTCTGCTATTTTTGAAATTCTAAAAAAAACTCATATATTTGCACTTCATTGAATTATCTCGTCAATTGTAGCGACAATTGCATTACATATTACCATAGCATTAGCTATTATTCTTACTCCTGAAATCTGGCGATTAAATATTTGAGTACACAAGAATAAGTTAGTAAATGCCTATGCTCCAACGAGCGTGGGCTTTAACTTATTTGTGTACAGGCTCCGCCAGAGCCTCAGGCGTGGATACGGTTAAATGTCCCACGCTTTTTTTATGTCTAAAAATGAAGGTTGTATTTATTTCCACTCAAAATATTCAATTTTAAAAACAACTATAAATTAATAATTATGAGAACAACTATCATTTTCTTTTCATTTGTACTATTTCTATTTTCATCTTGTAGCTCTGATAAATCCAGAGACAACTCTTCAGCTAAGGAAGTAAAAAAGACACAAGCTAAAGACTCATTGGTTTCTAGTAGAGATAAGAAAACTAGCGATTCTATAAATAAAGCAACTCAAACAGAAGGTAAACCTACTTTTGATAGCTATAAATCAGGTATTCTTGCGACGAATAAAAAAGTAGAAATCGATAAATCAAGTAATAAAGATGCTTTAGGACAATTGGAATATGCAACGGAACAAGGAGTCATACAAACAGGAAAAGTTGGATTTGCATCAAACTACGAAATGATTATTTATGGAGTTGGGGCTGGTTGTGAGCAAGGGATAATGATCGATGTCCGCAATGGAAAAGTTTATAGCCTCCCTATTGATTGTCCAGCATGTGATGAAAGTAATGACGAATTATATAGCTATCGAAAAAACAGTCTGCTTTTCATAAATACATTCTGCTTAGAGGGTAAAAAGAAAACAGTTTATTATATCTGGAATGAAAATGAAAAGAAATTTAATGCGCTTCAAAAGTAAAAAACAAATGACCCGAATAATCAATAATATATAAAATGAAAAAGACAATCATACTTATAGCCCTAATAGCTCTTTACTCCTGTCATAAAGCTACCGAATCAAACCCGCAAAGCATTACAAAGGACTCAATTACTGATGCTTATAAAAAAGTCAAACTAATTCCTGACTCTGTGTCAATGGTAAACTCAATTGCCGATGCTCCTTTTGATAAAAATAATCATAATCTGAATTACTTTATCAAGAAGTTCAACGAAAGCACAAAATGCGTCAATGCATTAAAAACGAATAATTATGACGAGTCTATCATCGATACTATCACGACTGTCTATTGGGGAAAAACTTATATCAAAAAACTAAATAATACTTTGATCGATGAATCTGTACTGCTAGAAGCTCATGTTGTTGATGATAAATTTACATTGACTAATGGCGTGACAGTAGGTCAACAAGCCATTAATGTTTTTAGAACTTTGAAAGCTAAATACAACAATGACAGAGATTATAAATTCTTAGAATTAAGATCCCGTGATAATGAAATGGGATTTATAAATCATTTGAAAATTAACTTCAAAAATAATATAGTTTCTGAAATTATTTACTTACCTAGTCTAGACTAATCTAATATGAAAAAAACACTCCGTCTTTTAATATTGTCGATCATTACGATAGGATTTACGAACGCGCAAACTGCATCAAGTAATGAAAAATATAAGAAAATTCTTACTAGTAATATCTTTCTAAGATCAAATGGATTGACGTCTTTGATTTCTTTGAACTTCACCACAGACAATCAATACACCATGCAAGTGATTACGGTTAATCAGATAGAAGTCGTCAACGTTAGGGGGACATATATATTTGTATCAAAAGGGAATAATTCTTATCTCAAACTGGTTCCATTAAGAGTAAATAAATCAATTGGATATAATAGTTTTCAGGACTTTAGCGTTGATTATTTTATTCAGAAAAATATCTATTATCTTCTTCGAAAATTCACTGAGTATGATGCTAAAAAATATGCAACTGATACTCCTCTTTTGGCTCAGTCTAATGTTGACGAAAATAAAGTACCATTCTACTTGCTGGAGGGCAGAGTAAATTTCTATTCAGAGAGAAAAATAACTCAAGCTGAAAGAAACGCCATAGAGAATAAAAAAGTGCAAGCAGAAAAAAAGAAAATAGATTTAGAAGACAAGCTAAAAGGGTGGTAGTTCAAATTTGATTTTCCTTGTGACTATTAATCAAATCATTCTCAATTATATATTAATCAAATTACTATAATGAAAAAAGCAATACAGTTTACAATTTTTCTTTTAATGTGCATTTCTGTCACCTCAATAGCTCAGGAAAGACAGAATGAGGAAAGAAAAAAATTAAGTGCAAGTATTGATGCACAATCTGAAATTCTATCTAAAATTCCCGGTTGGTCTAGAATTGAGACCACAGAAGGAAAATTCTGGAAGCAGTCTGATATGAATGATGAATTGAGCTACATACCACGGATGTTAAAACCGGGTTATGCAAATGAGAAGTGCTTTGGATTCAGATCATTTCGGATTTATAAGTTTTCGCTCGAAGGTAGCACTTTTTGTTTGTTAAATAAAGTAGAGCAATCAGGAAACAGTTATTATGTATTCACTGAAGAAAGCCTTAATTCACTCAAATTATTTGCAACTGAACCTCTCGCACTCGACTTACGATGTGTTGACATCAAATACTGTGGAAATCAAAGTGGTGTTTTCGACCCAGAACTAATATTTCAGGATAAAGAAATGATTAGAGTATTACTACTAGGTAAGGGATCGTATACAACATCTAATTTCTGTAGGGGTGATAGTCTTTTTGTAATTAATACTCAAATCTCAAAGGGTGATACAATTGTAAGATTTAATTTTGAATTAAACGTTGCTGACACTTGGGCTTCAAAAAAAACAATTCTTCCACTTACTTATGATTATTTTGAATTGAGGCAAAACGATTTCTGCAAATTGTTCAACTTCTCTAGATATAAAAATTCAGCTATTGGAAATAATGAATCACTAAATTCACCAAGTAATGCAAAATATGATGGAGAGCATAAAGATGGTAAGATGAATGGTCAGGGGACATGTGTCTGGCCAAATGAAACAAAATATGTTGGAGAGTTTAAAGATGGTGTAATTTGTGGTCAAGGGACAAAAACGTGGTCTAACGGATCAAAGTATGTTGGAGAGTGGAAAAATAATAACATGAGTGGTCAAGGTACACATACGTGGACAACAGGCGTGAAATATGTTGGGGAATGGAGTGAAGGTAAAATAAATGGTCAAGGTACAAAGACATGGCCGTCTGGTACAATGTATGTAGGCGAATGGAGAGATGAAGAGATGAGTGGCAAAGGAACTTATACATGGACTAATGGAAATAAATATGTAGGGGACTTTAAATACGATAAGATGAATGGTCAGGGGACAATGACGTGGCCAGATGGAACAATGTACATTGGAGAATTTAAAGATGGTGAGATTAACGGCCAGGGAACATTAACATGGCCTAATGGAAAGAAGTATGTTGGGGAATGGAAAGCGACTAAAAGAAATGGTCAAGGAACGATGACTTTCCCAAATGGTGAAGAGTACGTTGGGGAGTGGAAAAATAATTTAGAGAACGGTCAGGGTAAGATGACATATTCGAACGGGAATAACTATATTGGAGAATGGATAAATGGAGCAAAAAATGGTTCGGGAACAATGACTTGGTCAACCGGGAAAAAATATATTGGAGAGTTTAAAGAAAATATGCCAACAGGACAAGGAGCATACACATATCCCAAGAATAGCAAAAATTAAACTTCTTTGTAAAGGAACACCTGTCGAATAAGTTGTTCGGCAGGTGTTATATATTAATCCAGCTCAAGTAATATCAAAGATACAACACATTTCGTAATTTATTAGACCACTAGAAAAACACAATTCGATTTAACTGTTTTTCTAAGTATTGCGAATGACTTATTTGCTATTTTGGAAAGCTAACTTCTTTATTTTAGTCATAGTATTAATATGAACATTTGCTAGCTTAGCAGCCTCAGTCAACTTATATCCCTTCTTGATAAAATCCAAAGCTTTCTTGTTTTTCGGCTTATTCAGGAAGGCGTGTACATCTTCTACTGTTCCTTCTTGCCTACCTTTATATACTCCTTTAAATTTTGCAATTCTGATACCTTCAAGTTGTCTTTCTCGTATTTGTGATTTTTCCATCTCACCTACTGTTCCCAAGATAGAAATCATTAATTTGGTAATTGAATTCTCTTTATTATCCTCGTCAATTGTGCGGAGTCCCTGACTCAGAAAAACAATTGGTATCTTTCTTTCACTAAAGAAGTGGATAGTATTAAGAATGTCTCGAAGATTTCTGCCGAGCCTATCTATTGTCCAAATTGATAAACATGATACCAGAACCCCTTTTTCAATATATCTCAGTATTTCTTTTCCTCCTTCTCGTTCAAAGAATGGAATTGAGCCTGAGCATTTGTCTTCTATGATAATTTTAAAATCCTTCTCATTTACACGTTGACGATCCGTTTTTTGATCAATCGAAGAAACTCTGGTATAAAGTATGTTCATAAATTCATATTATTAGATTAGTACCATTTGCACATCAAAATTATGAATTAATTTTGAGAGGGGCAAGGAAATTTATAAAAGTATCGTAAAAATAGATTCACATTTTGGAGTAGACTCTAATTATGTGAATTACAATAAAACAGAATTCAAGTCTAATACCTGAATTCTATTTTTTTGCAAATAGTTGTTAAATTACATTCTTCAATAGTCCCATTTTCGATATCTATTTTCTTATGACACTCAACAGAACCATAATCATCTCTACCTAGTCGACATATTAAATTGCGACATATACATGTAGAATATTATCTTCGTCTTCATAATATGTGTATTAGGTTATTCTATAGTTCCCAAATTCCAATAAAATGCTCCTAAATAGAATTCCTTCAACACCAACATCCCTAAAATTTCTTCAAATTTGATATTTTGATAATTTTGTCAGATTCAACAAATGGCTTGTTTTTCTAACTTCATAATTTAATTGTTTAGGTTAGACTGACACATTCAATAGAGTATCAAAACAGCGTTTCTAAGATTATATTGATACATTTTTAAAATGACACAAAAAATGCCGCCAGCGAAATAGTTAATATTCAGTGTAATTGTTTATCAAGTTGTATTTTAAATATTCACTTTCAAACGGAGTAAATATATTATAACAAACCAACTTTATGTAATTGCTGTAAGATATAATAAATTATGCAATATAATTTTATACTGACCGAGGCTATGGGCATTTGGCGGTTTGTGGGAGCATTCGCTGTCGTGGAACGACAAAGTGAATGCGGGAGCAAAGACCGCCAAATGCCCGTCAGCCAGCCAATGAACATAAGAGAGTGCGTTAGCAAACGTACTTTTTCTTCTTTCTAAAAATCGATATTAAACTGAGTGTTATTGATAATACAAGTAGTGAATAAATGATTATTATATTCCAGTTAGTCAAATCAATACTATTCAGCGTGTTTGTGTAAAATTGAATTGTCCCTTGAATGTCAGGTGTTTGATTAATTAAAAACCCAAGTAGTAAGTTAATTGCACAAAGTGCAATCGTTACTATTGCTCTCTTAAAGTATTCTTGTGCCATTACCATATTATCAACTTTTCTATCAATTACGAAAGAGTTGCTTTGCGTATAATTTACAACTTTAGCGATAACTTTCTTATAATATGATTCATTTGTTATATTGAAAACCTTAACAGATAACACATGATAAGGTGCTCTTTCTAGAACTTTTATTGAAAACCAAATAGTCCTGATTAAATAAATTGTAAGTAAGAACAAAAGAAAAAATAATACATAAGAAAAGATAGTTGAATCTTGTGTCTTTGTTAGTGAAGACGATATTCCAATCACAACAGAGATAACTATACTTATTGTACCAATAAATAATGAAGATTTGCCTTCGATTGTCTTTCTTCTGTCTTCTTGAGCATTAAAACTATTTATTGCGTATTCAAGAGTTTTAGACAAATGCTCTTCATCGACTATGATTTCATCTTCACTCAAATCTTTAGGAGGTTTAGGCTTGTCGTCTTTATCAAATAAAGGCCAAAAAAATTCTCGAATGCTTTTAAAAATTTTCATATTCTAATAGATTTACGATCTCTGTTGATATTTTATAACCAGTTTGTCTTTCAATCCATGCCCATTGCCCATTTGGGTTTATCTCTAAAAAAGTAAATTGTCCTTCTTCATCCATAGTTAAATCAATTGCGCCAAAACGAAGATTCAATTCTGACATTAGTTTATTGCAATTGTCAATAATGGAACTTGGTAGGTCAATTCTAGTATGTTTAAGCTCAGTTTCTCCTCGTCTCCAATCAGTTTTCGTTTGATCTTCGTTTTGAGAGTGAATGAACGTGGCAAATATTTTATTACCAACTATCGTAACTCGTATGTCCCCTTTCTTATTAATCCTTTTTTGAATGAAATTTGGGGAGATCTCAAAATCAGCTTTTGAAATTGAAATATCAGATATCTTATTTGTAAATATCACTTTTGATCCTGTTTCGTCTTTTATTAATCCTGATTTAATAGGTTTTATAATACAATTTCTATCATTTCTATCATAAAAGTTTATAAACTCATCATAATTATTGGTGACAATACTTTCAGGAACAACAAACCCTATTGATTTGGCAACATCTAATTGATAAATTTTATTTTCAGCTTCTCTAATTGAAAACAATGGACTAACCCAATATGCATTGCGGATAATTTTGTAAACTCCTTCAAGTGTAAAAGCAATCTCGTTCTTAAGAAAGGTTTCCTCTCCTATAGTTAAATTCAAATTGTTGATAGTAGGTAATTCTGGACGTCGGAAATAGACTGAACTAAACTCTCTAAGATCATTTATCTTATTTGTTATTGCATCATGAATTGTGAACGAGTCCTTTGTAAGATCCAAAGAAATGAAACAAGATTTTGTTAGTTCTTCAGTATTAAATCTAAAAAAATCAATATTTCTTTGTTTTAGTTCTTTTATTATAAAATCTGTCGTAACATCTAATTTATTAGATATAATCAAAACTTTCGTCATCTCTTTCTCTATCAGTGAGTGTTTTTGTTTTCATTTCAAGCAATGTGTCCAAATAATCATCATACTCTCGTTTGATGTTTTTTGTTGATGTATGAGATTCTATTAAGCTCAAATCTGAATCTGACCCTTCTCGACCTGCTTTAGTTTCTGTAAATAAAGATATATCACTTGAATGCGAGTCAATAAATGATATTTTCCTTTCGCTATTTTTAATCATGTTCATTGATTCAACAAAGTCATATTCGTACAATGTCTTTTCTTTTCCTTCAATTCTTTGTTCTGCATAATTCAAAATGATTGGTCTCATATCTTTTTCTTTTTTTAGTATGTTTGCAAACCTAAAAGCGTGTGTTAGTGGCTGGCATTTCTTCTAATTCGTTTATCCATTAATGCCAAATATTTCAAACCAGATTGGTCTCGAATTTTCTCTGGTGTTTCTATTTGAATTGCAGAATATATTGCATTTGCAAATCCGGGTAAAGCTCCAATAAATGCACCTGTTGTTGAAGCAGTCAATCCGATAAATGCGCTAGCAGCACCACAAATTGTTCCAAAGAAAATAGGACCCAATTTACTTTCATTCATTTTGGAAGACAACTCATTCTTATTCTCTTTCAATTCAACTATCTTTTCATTAAATAGCCTAGAATTTATTTCCACACTTGTTTCTAATGCGATTAATTCGACTTTATTTTTAAATGACTTCAATAAATCAACATGTTTTTCTTTAAATGCTTTGAGTTTCTTTATGTCAATTTCTTCAGGAAACGGAATTAATTCTCGTAGAATTATTTCTCTTTTCTCAATTTCATTTCTATATATCTCTAAATTATTTGTCTCATCACCTACTATATCATAATAATCACTATTCCCATCATTTACAGGCTGAAAGTCAAGCTTTTTTCCAATAACACTAGCTAGAAAAGTCATGAGTTTACTTGCTGTATATTCTTCAACCATATACCATTCATAATTTTCTCGTCTCGCTAACCCCGCCTCAGATAATTGATAAAATATTTCACTTTCAAATTTATTTACGTGAATTCTGCTTCCCACAAATTTTTGTCTATGAACATGTCCAAATCTTCCTCCCTGAAAAATATTTTGTCGCTCTTCTAAAGGGAACTCATCACTTCTTATATAGTTGATAAATATTTCCGAGATTCTCCATGTCGTCTCTACCACGTCCATTGGATTTATAGGTATAACTAATTCTTCTCGTACCATTTGCCTCATAAATGGTTCATATCTTTCAGGATAATGAAAATAGTTTTCAGGAACTATTGAACCAATTTTCTCATAATACAATAAAGCTCTCGCTGACCAATCAGTTCTTGGTAAGTTAATATAAGGGTAATAAAGTAGATTTTCCATGTTATTATTGTTGAGTTGTTATTTTTTTATGCTTGCCACTAACGACCGAGGCGTGTGTTAGGGGCAGTCAATTTGTTGTTATTTCAGTCAATTTGTCTATCAATTTTTGCTTTTCGCCACTACCAGTTGTCGAGAAACGAAGTAATTGCAATTCATATTTTGCTAAAATCCTGTCTTTCTTCTTGTCTCGCTCGGCTTGTTCTGTTCCTGCTTTGTGATACTCATAACCATCAACTTCAATTGCAAGTATCGGATTTTTGCCAAGTTTGTTGTAAATTAAAAAGTCCAAGTGTGTGTTGCAGTGTCGCGCGTATTTTTGCTCATCTTCTGTAAGCTTGGAAAAATCTCTAATAACATTGCGTAGAGGAAAGTGCAAAGCGACATCGTATTTTGAAAATTTGTCCTGTTTGAGTGTGTTTGAAATTAATACGTACATCAAGTTTTCGCTGTCAAAGTCGGATTTATTGCCACTTTTTGATATTATTTCAGCACGTTTTTGCTCGTAACCTTTGTACAAATAATCGAAAACAGAACGCAATTTGCTTTCTTTTACGGAAAAGTTGTTGTAGTCAATGTAACGGATTAAGTCAGTAATGTTGCTGTCTTTGTCGCTGTCGTTACCGTTCACAACCAAAATAAGTTGTTTGATTGCTCTCGAAATAGCCACATTTAAGCGATTAGGATTATCAGTAAATTCTGAAATTTCGTTATCAACAGTTGAAAGAATAATGACATCATTCTCTCTTCCTTGAAACTTATCAACTGTGTCAGCTATGATTTGTGTTCCACTAAATGCTTGTTGCAAAGCGTTTGTCTGATTTCGATAAGGAGTAACAATGCCTAAATCAACACCTTCGAGCTTTTCTTTTGGAATAATCTCGTTGGTAATCATATCAATTTGTCGTTGATTTGTTTTCTGGCGAGCGTGATTGCCCGCTGTAGTTTTATAAACCATCAATGGCTCTCGATCGCTTTTAGACTCTGTGAGTATAATAAGTTGATTGTGATAGAATTTCTGATTGCAAAATTCAATAATTTTAGGATGACACCGGTAATGTTCTCTCAAAAGTGTCTTGGGAATGTATGGGAAAATTTCCATAATTGATCCAAGCAAACTATGATTAGAATAGCGATATGCTTCTGGAATCGAAAGGTTGTTGAAAACAACATCAGTTTTTTCTTTCATTCTGTCATCAACCACATTCGGAAGTTGTTTTAAGTCTCCAACAATCACTGCTCGTTTGGCGCAAGAAAGAGCAAGCGCACCTGTTGCCAAATCGACTTGCGAAGATTCGTCAATAATTACAAAATCATAAGTTGTTTCTTCAGACAAGCTTCTTCGTAATGAATAAGTTGTACTCATAATTACAGGGTAATCCCTAAGGAATTTTTCCGAATTTGAACGCAATTGCGTAATTTCATATTTTTCTCGTTTGTTACGATTGTATTTTGTGTAAAGTTCCGATTTAAAAAGTTGCATTGAAAGTTGGCTGTATTCTTTCATTTTTTGGTCGAAAGAAAAACGATTGAGAGATATTTCTAATACATTTCGCCGATTTTCCAACTCATCAATTTTCGTGGGATAATAGTTTGATTGACAAATAAGTATTGCTTTTTCGGCAGGAAAATCAAATAACGTTCTTTCCTTTCTTCCATATCTGAACCCATATAGCAGTTTTCGCCACCAAGTTAGTCTTTTGTTGGTTAATGCTCGGTTTTCAATGGCAACCCAAAGAGCAAGCAAACGGTCAGCTTCTGTGTTTTTCAAAAAATCAATATCATTTTCTATTTTATTTTCGTCTTGAAAATGCTTGTATTCCGTTTTCAAAGACTCAAGCTCTTGTTTTAGTAATGCCAATTCGTTCTTTTGCTGAAGATATTCCGAGAGCTGATTAAAAAGGTTTTCGCAAATGTGATTAATGTCTGATTTTTCTTTGTCCGACAAATTAAATTGTGACAAATCAGGAATATCTGTTTGATAATCAATGAATTCTTTTTTGTTGTTGGTATTTCCAAGTAGTGCGGCAATAAACTCAATTCCATTCTTTTGCAATTTTTCATAGACATTTTTTGTTGCTGAGTTGTTGCTCGATACAACAGCAACGCTTTGTCCATTCATTACCGCGTTGGCGATAATGTTCAGGATTGTCTGTGTTTTGCCTGTTCCCGGAGGTCCTTCGATTACACTCAAAGGCGAAGTAAACGCTTTATTTACTGCCTCTTTTTGACTTAAATTGAACCCAAACGGAAATATTCCAATCGGTTTAGTAATTTTTTTTGCTACTGGCTGTACCTCGTTAAGAAAATTTGCAAGTATGGAATATTCGGGAATGAATGTGATTTTTGAGTAACTGTCAGCAAGTATATTTTTCCCTTCTTCGGTTGTCAGCCCGACAGCGTCGGCAATTTGGTTCAGATATTGAAAGATATTGCTAGATTTTTCGCTGTTAATAGCTGATTTTACTATTTTTACTTTATTTGCAATATAAAAATATTCCTTTTCAATGTTTTTATATTTGATAGCACATTTGTCTTTTAAGTAACCTACACCAATGAAGCGGTAAGAAACAATATCATTGGTTCTGTTGTTCCCGTCAATGTAAATCAGTTCTTCTTTTAGAGGCATATATTATTATCGTTAGCTACTTAAAAGTCAATGAGTTTCTTCTATTTTTTTTGATTGCCCCTAACGACCGAGGCTATGGGCATTTGGCGGTTTGCGGGAGCGTTCGCTGTCGTGGAACGACAAAGTGAATGCGGAGCAAAACCTGCTAAATGCACGTCAGGGAGCCAATGAACAGAGCGTGTGTTAGCAGTAGGCATTTAGTTGTCCTATTTTTTGTCGTCAAAGTAATCTATTTTCCCAATTTTCCCTTTTATGAAATCTAAGTGTTCAGCTTCTCCTTGTACTTTGTCGGCAGTTGTTGTCATCCCAATTCCTAAAGTGATTTGTTCTGCTTCAAGGTCGTATATAATTTTATTTATTGCTTCTTGTTGTTTATAGTATTGGTATGCAATTTCTTCAACTTCAGCTAGAGTAATTTCGGAAATAATAAATCTATGGATTACCCTATTTCTGTCATCATATAATTTAAACAATTCATCATAAACTGTTTGGTCGATAATTCCTAAATCAAGTGCCTTCTTGTAAATGTCCTTTTCTGATTTCTTTTTGTCAGTAAGCCCTTGATAAATCCATTCAATTTCAATGTCGCTATTTCCGTTAATCAGTTGGTTTTTTAAAACAATTCCTATTCGTAATAATGCATCAATCTGATTCGCTAATATGCAAGTTGCTTCAATAAATGCTTTATTCTTAACTGCTTTGCTTAGAATTAATGCAGTTGCTCCAACTCCTTGTAAAAACATCTCAAACCGATTCGAATTGATTGTCTCAATGCTTTTTCCAGTTTCAATTATTTTAAATTCTTTCATTATCGAATGAACTAACAGTACTTTTTCTTCGATTGAACGACTGTCAAGTTCAGGGTCTGTATTGTTTGAGTGAGTCAAAGTGAAGAATACTGCTTTGTCAGCATATGATTTTGTCCAAGTCTTCGTTGTAAATTCTTCATCTCCACTGTCTGGGAGATAATAGAAATCTTCATCTCCTATTTTTGTCATGGGTAATGATTTCAGAAAACTTTCAAAGTTAGCTTTCTTTTCATCAGTGTCTAACTCATTTATAGAAAGTTGAAAAGCGTCAGATTTCCAAATTTCATACTCTTGAAATGTGTGAACTTTTCCATCTTTTATCGAGTATCTCCAAGTTATTGGAACTTTGATTTCAAATGTGCCTTTTTCGTCAATAAATCGTTTCATATTTTTTCTTTTTTATGCTTGCTGCTAACGACCGAGGCTATGAATATTGGTTGTTTGCGGGAGCATTCGCTGTCGTGAAACGACAAAGTGAATGCGGGTGCAAACCATGATATTGACCACATTGCCTGCCATTATTTATATAAAATGTTGAGTGCTGTTTACTTCATCTCCGAAATCCATTTAGCAAGAAAATCATTAACCTTGTCTATATAGTCAATTGCTTCCTGTTTTGTTTTTGTCTGACCCGAATGCCCAGAGGCATTTCTAGTTTCCCTTATATCATTAAGTAGTTCAATTTTTAAATTAGTTGGATTGTTAAATCTATTATTAAGTTCTGTAGGTAATAAACTTAATACACTACTGCTATATGTACTTTGGACAGAAGTGCCAGTTTTGAATTTTTCAAGAGCTCCTTGAAATTTCCCTAGCATTAATAATTTAATATCGGTAATTCCTATTGCCGTGAAAATTTGCTTTAATTCATACTCAATGGTACCCCATACTGAAGTATACATGGAGAAAAATCGCTATTTCCGTCTATTGTATTTAATAAGAGTTGTCCAGATGCTAAATATCTAACACTAAGAGATTGTAATTTTGTCGTATCAAAACGATTTTCAATTGCTGCCTGATACTTTTGAATATCTAATTTCTCAGTGAAATCATCTATTTTTTGTTCTAATTCGAATATCTTATTTTCATTTTCATCATTACTCTTTTTTAATTCTTGAAACTGGTTCTCGAATTTGATATTTAGTAAGCTGAACTCTAGATTATAGCTTTCATCAAAAAAACCTGTATCAAAAGCTTGATAATTAATTGTACCGTCTTGTTCTATATTTATAGTTTCAATTTGTTTTTTAGTATTCGTTGTATTATTAGATGGTCTAAGATAAAATATCTTTATTTCTTCTCTATCAATCTGATTTTTAGCTACTAAATTTTGAAATCTGCGAATTAAATACTCACTATGGGTCTCAATTACAAGCTGAATATTAAATTTATCGTAAGCTTCGTAAAACATATCAGCTAATAATGATTGCCATTTGGGATGCAAATTTGTTTCAGGCTCTTCTATTAACAAAATGCTTGGTTCGTAATACTCATATAAATACTCTCCATCTTCATCATAACTCTCAATCATTCTGATATTCTTAGCTGCCAAAACACTGATTTGAATAAGAACAATTATTAATTGTTTAATACCATACCCGAAATCCACCAACTCTCTTTTATTATTATCCAAGGTTGTAATAGATACTCTTATTAATTGATATTTAGGCAGGTGATTTACATTAACTTCTTTGCCTATTTCAAATGATTTTAAATATTTAGTCAAAAACTGCTTTACTGACCTTTCAGAAGTATCAAACTCTTTTAAAAGTTTAATAAAAGCAGTATTGCTAGATGTGTTATATATTCGAGCATTTTCCTCTCTAACATTAGTTAAGTAGCTGATTGAACATAGTTTGTCTGATAATATTTTCCATTGACTTTCAAAGATGTATTGGCTAACTGAATATTTCCAATCATTCTCTTTTTCAGAGTCTTCCCATCTTAATTTGTTTTTAATAATTTCTAATGATTTGTAATAGAACAAATATTCTACTGAGAATGATGGGTAATAAGGTTCTTCTGGTTCAAAATCCCTTTCCCCAATCTCTTCATTGCCTCTTATTATATCATCTTCTTCCGATTTTCCTTTTATGAATTTATCCCAAATTTCTATATCTACCTTATTTTTAAACGATTTTATGAAAACTGTAGGAATAAAGCCATCTTTTTTATATTTATCATCCAATTTTAAAAGATCTTCTTTTTGCCATCCTCTATCTAAATATTGCTTATAGAACTCCAGAAGTTCTTTTAAATACTTTATCAGTTTACCTTGATTGATTTCCCATTCAATGATACTTTCAAGCTTATTTTCATATGGAGGAAATAAATAATCTGAAAATGAAAAAATGTTTTTATCGTCAGGCTTATTCTTTTTTAATATTTCATATTCTTCAACTTTAACTTTAAACTTCACTTCAGAATCTTTTTTCTCCTCTTCAGTTGCATTTCTATATTTAAATAGAAACATAGTTGTGTTGTCCTCACCATCTATGACTTCAATCTGTCTTAATTTTGCCTTATAGGAATTCGTTTCGGATGGTACTTCGAATGATAATGAAATAAATATGCTCTGAATACCTAATAAAGGAAATGGAAGTGAGATAGTTAACCTGTTATTCTTTTTGTTGTGTAGTACATTATTAATATCTCCAAGCAAATGTTCTTGTTTTGTAAAATCAAGATCAAAAGGTGTTTGATTTAGCTCAACACTATTTTTTATCATTTGTAGAGCTTTAATAACAGAGCTTTTTCCTGAATTATTTGGCCCTGTTAGCAAATTAATGGAAGACAACTCCTCTTGAAATCCATTTTCATCATCAAATATTCTAAAGTTTTTTATGCCGAATTTATCAATATGTATCATGGTTTGAATTTATTTTTATATATGCCAAATAGTTGAATTTATAATTTTGACTAACTACAATGTAAGTTGCTTATTTTCAATAGTATTTTTTTGTCGTTAGCTTCGCATCTCAATGAGTTTTTTATATCTTGACTTGCATACAACATGTATATATGCTGTTATTTGTTTTTTTCGGCTTGCTGCTAACGACCGAGGCTATGGGCATTTGGCGGTTTGCGGGAGCATTCGCTGTCGTGAAACGACAAAGTGAATGCGGGAGCAAAACCGCCGGAATGCACGTCAGCCAGCCAATGAACCTAAGAGCGTGTGTTAGGGGCTAGGCGTTTTTTGTTTATACATTATTCAATTTCAATCGAAGCAATCTCAATGTGTTTGAAATAGATACCTTTATGAATTCTAACAATTTGTCATCGCCTTTAATATAACCTTTATGAGCATAATTACAGCGAAATATGTACAATTCCTCAAACCATTCGATTAATCGGGTGTCTAACGAATAAATACCACCTACAATGTAACTTTTGTTCCCTGTCCTAACACTATGAGGAACAAATAAATGTTCCAAGCAACAATAAATCATTAGAATCTTAGCACCAATATCAGTTGATTGAGTCGCAGAAGATAAAATGTCTAAAGTTGGAGTTATGTCATTCAAATTATGTCTTTTCCATGGATTTCTTAGCTGGTCAAGAATTGGTTTATTTTCAATAATAAAATCTCTAATACCATTAAAAGTCCTTATGTCAAGCCACATTTTTGTGATACTTCTATTTCCAAAAGATCTGCTCAAACATCCATCTGGAATTTTAATTAGAGGAATAACTCTGTCTTGATCCCATATGAAACATCCTTTTGAGGCTGAGCCTAAAAATACAGGATAAATTGGAGCCTGAATTGAAGCAATGTTATATCCAAATTCAACTTGTCCAGGAAAAACAAATCCTCCTATTTTCAGTAAAGACAAAAAAGATTTAAGCCAGATATTTGAATACCACCGACAATAAAAAGTAGAACCATATATAGAAAAACCAATCGAAGGAGCCGAAAAATAGTTCTTTACATTATCTAATTGGGCTTCTGAAATCATGGTGTTTTTTTTATACTCGTCACTTAATTTGTCAGACTCAATAAAACCCGTAAAAGGATAGTTAAGTCTTTCAAACAAGTTGTCAAAGAAACATTGAATCTCATAATCCGCACCATTGAAAGAGTTTATTTCAACAATTAGAGTATTTGTCTTTAAATTAGACTTGAGTCTTTCAAAATACGTTTCGATTAGACTTATTTCACTTTGATCTCTATTTTCCCAAGGAATGAAAAAGTTAAACTCATCTACTAAATTATAGCCTATGATTTTTTCTCTGTATTCTTCATAAGTTGAGCAGCTTTTTACCAGTTTACATTTGTATAAAATATTTACAATGTCTAATGGACTAATTTTTATGTTTTTACTCTCAAATAGTTCGCATTCTAAGGTTAGTTTAGGTAATAGTTCTTCTGTGAAATGTCTTTGAATCGATTGACAGTCTGAAGATATTTGCTTTTTTTTCGAGAATAAACTATTAGCCACATTATTTAATTGTGAATATATATCTTTTCCAATTGCAACTTGAATATCTTCTAAAAAGCTCATATCATTTAGACTCTTTAATTTGTGGTCGAACTTATGCTAATGTTTGTCTGTCTTTTTTTACGCTTGCCCCTAACGACCGAGGCTATGCGCACCTGCGGTTTGCGGGAGCATCACTTTCGCAAAGCGAAAAAGTGAAAGCGGGAGCAAATACTTCTAAGTGCATATCAACCAGCAGGTGAACAAGAGCGTGTGTTAGCAGCAGTCCTTTTTTATGTAGTGATAGTTGTTATTTCATATTTCTTGTCATTAAGCATAATTTTATTTTTTGTTACCTTAGGTTCAGGATTTGGTTCAAAAAAATTCGCATAATAGATTATACCACTGAAAGTATTAGTCGCTTGTAAATATATAAGAACTTGATTTATGGTATTTTGTATGTGTGACCCCATTGCTCTCATTCTTTTAAATTCTAATATTACTGGTTCTTCATCAATCTCAATTAAGAAGTCAGGTCTTATGTCTCTACTTCCAACAAATACAGGTTCTCTTTGAGTTGAAATGGCTTTTCCTGCGGATTCTATATACGCGTGAAAAATCCCCATAATTTCTACTTCCCTTATGTTTAGGGTGTTTTCATATATTTGCTTGCTGTTTTGTTTAGCAAATTCTATTATCACATCAACTAGCTTTTCTGCTGGTTTTTTGTCTTTAGAATCAGCAATTTTCTTTAATCGCTCTGTAATCTCCTTCTCTTTAGCAAGTTTTGTATGTTGAGAGTTAAATGCAATCTTTTCTTGAATTTGTTTTAAAAGCAAATGAACAAAACTTGTGACAGAAGTCATTGCAATAAAAGCTTCATTCTCATCAAAAAAGAGTTTGTAATCGTGGGTCGATTTATTGCGCCATTCTTGCCTGTAATTTTTGAAGAGTTGTAATACTCTTTCACGAAATACGTTGTTTGTTTCAAAGAACTTTTCAATGTCATTCGGCGTCATTTTAATTACTTCTTCTTGTGATTTGTCTGCTAATACTTTAAAAGATTCTTTTAAAGCTCCCTCATATGCTTGATTGCTTCTATAAATTACGTCGTTAAAGTAATTAGTGTCTAATTTACCCTGTAAATAGTAAAATTCTGCTCGGTCAATGTGAGTAAAAATGGAGTCTAAGTAAGTCGAATTATCAACTTTCTTTATCGAATTAACTTGTTGCTCTATTTCTTTCAGTACATCCATATAATATTTTTTTTTTGAAATTTATTCCCCTTCTTTTTCAATCTCTATCGGCAGTATTTTTTCAATTTTCTCTTCTAGGTATTTTTGACCAAATTTTTCAACGATATTTGGTATTGCAGAAATTATCGAAAAAGGAGCTTTTGCTATTGGCAATAGATTGGTTTTTAGAAATCTAAAAATCGGTCTGTATCTATTGTTTTTTACTTCAAGTTTTTCAAATTCCTTTCTCAATTCCACAATTGAATTATCTCGGTTATTATTTATAAATATTTCATCCATGCAATCAAATAGATGGAGCATCCAATCCTTGACTTCAAGTTCAGTATCTTTATCTTTAGAGTTTTTTGGAAACCAGTTATCTTTTAAACTTAACCGTGCCTGAGGTATGTAACCGTTCTCATTTTTATAAATTATCAAAACAGGTAACTCTGTTCTCTTTATATTTAAATGCTTTGCTATCTTAAAACAAAGATCCTCATTCAATGTCTCTTTATTCTCAGATCTTAGCTTTTTAAGTTCAGCTTTAAGCTCCTCACTTTTAAAGTCATCATGAATTCTTGATGATTTTGAAGTTTTTACAACAGAAAGAATGAACAAATTGTCACCTGTCGCATTATCAAGAAAATCAAAGTTGTTTTGTAAAAATAACTTTATTCTTGAGTGTCCTGAATGGTATAAGAAAAAACCATATAACGGAATTCCAAGTTTTTCACAAAGTTCACTTATTCCAACATCGATTGTTTTTTCTTTGTCCAAAAATCCACCTCCGCCTGAGTCCCCCCAATAAGGATGCGGTTTAAGTCTATCCAAATTCATAATATCCTAGAATTAAATGTTTATATTATTTCTGATATTCAGACTAACGATTATTTTAAGTATTCGACTTTTATATTGTCAGATTTTGAGTTGTTAGCCACCTACGCAATTTTTTTTTTAGGATTGCTGCTAACAATTTATATCGGCACCTAGGTGACCTTATTTCCGCTTTATCTTAAAGAACATCACATTTTACTTCTTTGATAAATAGCTTTATATGAAAATAAGGGTATTTTTTATAGGTGCTTATACAGGAATTTCACTGAGTTGAACCTATAATGAGGTTCTTGTTGTTTTTAATTAAAATCAAGCACCAAAGGTAGAAACAATTCTTCGGTTTAACAACGCATTATTTAATTAAAATTAAAAGAAATCTATATTAAAAAAATAGACATATTTAACACCTCATTTGCTTTGTTAAAATATATTGAATCAAATATAGAAAAATATAGAAATATGACTGACGAAGAAATAGAATACAGAAAATTATTTAAAGAAATAATGTTGAAGAATTGTGAAGAACAAAAAAAATAAAATATCAGAAGATGAATTCAATGAATCAAAAATATTAGTGAGTATAAGTGATAATCTATCATTTGATCAGCTTAAAAAATTAGTGATTGAATTATCAAATTCAAAAAAATAACAAACAAATTAAATAACTAAAAACCTCGCGATGTATAAGGTAATCGTCATAAAATTATGCCAGCATGGTGTTCAACTAAATTAAAAATAAGTGGTAATAAAACATCAATGAAAAATTTCTTTGATATAAAAACGAGACTAAAAGGCACAAAAAAAGCACCCGAAAAGGTGCTTTTAAATGAAAATATGAATGAATATAACCGCAATAAAAAATAATATATGAAAAGTTATGATGTTTATAGTGAGTTTATTTTTAAAAGTTTTTCTTTTCTAATTATATTTTGTATGAATTTTCCGGATCCGTCTATAAATTGTTGAGTGCTTATTGAAATATTTCTTTGTTCACCGTTTCTATATTTGCCGAAATTCAAACTAACAGAATAATTACAAAATTCGAATTTTGTATATTTGTAATTTTTAAAATTAATACATCTTTTATTTTTAAAAAATATACTTGTATTTATTATGTTTTGTATTATTTGATTTTCGTGATTTATGAAATAATCATATATGAATTCTTCTTTTGTCATTTGTTTTAATTTTTAAGTTCGATTATTTTTAAAAGTTTATTTTTTCTTTGACGAATAATAATATCACTATGTAATGCTTTTATTATGTTATCATAATCTTTATAATTATAATTTGAAAAAGCACAAATTAAATTAAATAATTTTTCTGAATCTTCATCTATTATTTTTATTCTTTCTAAATCTTTTTCAACATAACGATTAAAATAATATTGATTTATTTTTGTTACTTTGTATGTAAAATTTGTATAACCTCGACAATAAAAATTTAAGTGTTCGATTTGTCTATCTTCCTCCATATTAAAAAACTCAAATATTCCTATACCTTGCAGGGCAACATCTATTTTCATTTCAAATGCTCGTTTATGTAGATTTTTTACTTTTATTTTATCTGATTCTTTATTATCATATTCAATAAAAATATCTATACTTGAAATTTTTTTTTGTTTTGATCGGCCGACTATTTTATAGTCATTTTTTGTAATTGTTCTATTTATTATCATTTTGTTTTATTTTAAAAGTTTAAAACAAATTTAGTCAAAATATTTGGAACGACCAAATTTTTTGACTATAAAAAAAAGAGCTAAACAAATTGTTTAACTCTTTTCTAAATGCTAATAAATCATAATTAAAACTTTAAATCTTCGATTTTCTTAGTCATTTCAGCGATTTGTTTAATAGTTAATTGTCGTTGTTCGTCTTTTTCTTTTTCTGCATCTTTTCTTTTAATTATCTCTTTGATGTCTGCTATTGTCATTTTAATATATTTTATATACGAGCTGATAAACCCAACTAAGCTATAACAGTTATAAAATCAGATATTTTTGTTGTGTAACTTGGTGACAATCGTTCTTGTTTCATTTTGTGTATTTTTTTATCCTGTGAAGCAAGCCGAACTTTAGTTCCAAACTTGTCATTCAAATTGTCGATTGCTTCCATTAATGGTTTTGGAAATGGTAATTTTACAACTACTCCATTTGAATACTGTTCATCGTGTTCACTAAATCTATTTGATTGAATAAACACTTGAATTGTATTGCACATTGAATGCTGTTTTCTTAGCTTCTCAGAGCAACTAACAGCAAATGTACTCACACGTTCACGAACGTCATCAAACTGCCTGTAATCTCTTTCAAATGTTCTCGTAGTAGCAATACTTTGTTTTAATTCTACACCTTCCATTTCAATTGTTGGAATTCCATTCATATCATCTTGAAGGCGAGATCCAACAATAGTCATATTTTTCAAAATACAGGACTTTGGTAACTGACAAAAGTCATAAGCTTTAAAAACTCCAATTGCTTTTAGTTTCTTTTCATTTCGTCTTCCAATTCCCCAAACATCTTCAACAGGCAACCATTTCAATGCCTTTATCCGTTTCTCCTCAGAATCTATCACATAAGAACCGCCAGTTCGATCAGTAAATTTCTTGGCAATTTTGTTTGTGACTTTTGCTAAAGACTTTGTGGGAGCTATACCAACTGAGACAGGAACGCCAGTCCATTTAACAACGTGTTTTCTCATCTTCAGCCCGTATTCAGTTAAGTCCACTAGCATACCTGACAGGTCAAGGAAACATTCATCAATGCTATATATTTCTTGATTTGGACTGTAATCAGAAAGGATGTTCATGATACGATTACTCATATCACCATAAAGAGCAAAGTTTGCTGAGAAAACATTTACATTATTTCGTTCAAATAGATACTTGTACTCAAATGCAGGAGCACCCATTGGAATCCCCAGTTGTTTGGCTTCGTTGGAACGGGCTATGACACAGCCATCATTATTACTAAGAACTACAATAGGTTTACCAATCAATGAAGGGTTGAAAACCCTCTCACAGGAGGCCTAAAAATTATTACAATCTATCAGGGCATACACGAACGCAAATATAGTTATACTATATCTTAAAAGGACAAATTTGCTTTAAAAGTTTGTAACTTCAGGATAATTATGAAAAGACCTTAGAAATGATTAATAAGACCTTTTCAAAAACTATCTAATAAAAGTTTTCTTAAAATTTGAAACTTCTATTCAGAATGATACTTAGTATTAATTATTCAGATTGATCAATTTCTGCTTTCTAAAATCGTTTCTATAGTTATTTAAAACTTCTTTTGATTTAGTGGACAATTCATTGATTATTATAGTACTATTTCCATATGAATGCGGCTTATAAGTTTTTTCTTCAAATAAAGTATATGTTTCATTACCGATCCTATATTTATCGTTTTTAAATTCATAGTAAGTTACTCTGAATCCATCTTTTGATTTTGCTGCATCCATAAAAATATGTTCGAATCTTAAATCTATTAATGAATTTCCATATTGACCAACCTCAATTTCATATAATGTATAACCACGCTGTATTTTGTCTAATTCATTATATTGTTCTCGTAGAGTTAATTTTATAAAATCCTCAATTCCAATTAATTTATAATTAAATGGAATACCAAAACGGAAAACCAATTTATTAAGATTCATCAACTTGACATCATAGTCTTTACCTTCTAAGGTGAAAGTAAATATTAACGACTTTATTTTTTTACTTCGGGGAGTAAATTCAGTCACTTTATAAGCGACATTTTCAATTTTTGTTATTTTCATATTTTATTTATTTACAAGTATGTATTTGTTTTGATATTTGGTATGAGTTTAGAATTCTGAAGCAATTTTTTCTCAAGTTGACAACTTCTTCCAATAATAAAGATACTTGTTGTAATACCTTCACATGTAAACAATTCCCATTTTCTTTTGCTAATCCATTTAAAGTAATATCCTGTTCTTAGAGTAACATTTGGAGGAATTGTTATATCCTTTTTGATAGGTAATATACCTTCAAATGTTTTCAATTCATTTTCGTTGAAATAATCTCGAATTGTTTTTTCAATAATTTCAACATGATTGAATGCACCAACAGCATAGTATCGCATGATTGAATCTATATTAGTGTCTGGAGTATCTATTCTATTACTAAAGCTGCTTCCTAACTTTTTTATAAGTTGATACAATATTTTTTTTGACATATGTTGTAATGCAACTTTTGTTGTACTTGATAATAAACTATATTTCATATTTTTTTCTTGTTTCAATTTTATTTTATTTTTATTTTTTTGTTTAGAAAATCTAATCAATAAACAATGGATAGATTATTGATTGATTAGATAGTGCTTTTCAGTTACATATATCTTCATCATATATTTTAATAAAACTTTCTGCATATTTTGGAGTGTTGTTAAAGATAAACGCAGAGTTATGATCATTTTAATTTATTTCTCTACTAAATCAGATAAAAAAGAAGTCTTTAAATCAACTTGCAGACTTCTTTTAAATATCTGATTTTCAGCAATACTTTAAAAACGTTCGCCTGATAAAACTCAAAATATGTTTGAAATGTGTCAATAAATCAGAGATTTTTATGCAGCCAGTTTTTCAGTTGAAGAGTCTAAGTTTAAATGATCCCTCAATCTGACTTCTGAAATTTTTATGTATTCAGCTTTTATCTCATATCCGACATATTTTCTTCCATTTTCAACAGCAGCTTGAGCACTTGTTGCCGTGCCGTTGAAAAGATCCATAATTATATCTCCAATTTTTGACGTGGTCAAAATTGGAATAAGTGGTATGATTAGAGGGAATGCTGCAGTATGTGTGAGATTCAAACCAGCATCTTTGCATGCTGTTCTCAAATCTTCCATGTTATTAGCATTCACTTTCAGCAAACTTTCTCTACGATCCATCCATGATTTAAGATTGATAGTAGATGCCTTTGTCCCAATGGAGATTTTATTATCAACATCATCCAATTCTACTAACCAAGAATTGTCGTAATAAAAATCTTTTGACTTTACAAAATGAAAAATATATTCATGTACCCGAATACTTCTGTTATAACATGTAAAATTTGCATTATTTTTCGCCCAAATAATTTCATCATTTAATAACCAACCTTCATTTAACATAGCAATAGCAAAGCGATGAGGAATTACATTATAAGTACCATTTATAAAAGCCTCTCCTAAATTCACCCAAAGACTTCCATCGTCCTTAAGGACTCTTTTACAGTCTTTAAAATCATGTATCAAACCATTGATATATGCGTCAACATTCTTCTCCAATCCACGTTGATCAGAGCCCGTTTGATAGTCGCG
>Ga0302208_10000182_pt1 | contig 32927 bp, 28 predicted proteins | sample II_Fen_E2_3_FD_194577 | JGI IMG/M metagenome (GOLD analysis project Ga0302208, IMG submission 194577) | Peat permafrost microbial communities from Stordalen Mire near Abisko, Sweden - II_Fen_E2_3 | ecosystem: Environmental > Terrestrial > Soil > Wetlands > Permafrost | place: Sweden: Abisko...
AAAATAAATGATTTACTTTCCGAAAAAAGGACTATGATTTTTTATGAATCACCTTTTCGGTTGGTTAAAACTCTGACTCAACTGTCCGAAGTATTCGGAAATGAACGAAAAGCATCTGTCTCACGCGAAATATCAAAGATTTTTGAAGAGACAATTCGGGGAACTTTGCAAGAACTAGTCCAACATTTTACAGAACATAATCCGAAAGGTGAAATTGTGCTAATTGTTGCAGGATTAGAAGAATAACATTACCTTTGCACTCGTTAAATTGAGAATTAGATATTAAAAAAAAGTACTAATTAGATTGTTCTTGAATTAAAAATATATTAAGGTAAATGTTTACAAAAAATTCTCTGCTTTGTTTGGCAACAACTCATTTCAACATGAAATCGAATATCTTCTCTTTTGCTCTTTTGCTCATCTTCTTTACTTCCTGCGGAAAACAATCATCCGATTATAAATCTCTGAAAGCTCAAAATGACTCCTTACAAAATGTAAAGCAAAAACTTCAGGAAGAAGTTGACGGCTACTTTTCTGCCATGAATCAAATAGAGCAAAATATTGAAAAGATTAAAAGTACCGAAAATTCCATTTCAACTCAACCTGTCGGAAAAGAATTGAGTGATGATATTCGTACTAAAATCAATGAGGATATGACATATTTAAACGACATGATCCTGGCAAATAAAGCTGAACTTAGTCGTTTAAAATTGAAGATTAAAAAAAGTGCATTTAGATCTTCGCAACTTGAACACACTATTTCACGCCTAACGAAAGCCCTGGAAGAAGAAACTAGTAAAGTAGCCCTTTTACAGGTAGAATTAGCTGAAAAAGATTCTATTATTATCAAATTAGACACTAAAGTGAGCGACTTGGGAAAGAGCAATGATGTATTGTCCAGTGATAACCAAACAAAAGAAACAAAGATCAAAGAACAGGACGAAACCATACACACCGCATGGTATGTTTTTGGCACGATGAGTGAACTGAAACAACAAAGGATAGTCACCACAGATGGAATACTGAGTGCACAGAAAGTGCTTCAACGCGATTTTAACAAGAATTACTTTGTACGTATCGATGCACGCAACACTAAATCAATTCCGTTATATTCCACCCATGCTAAAATTCTGACCAGCCATCCAAAATCCTCTTATACATTGGAAAAGGAGAATGGGAACTTTGTATTACTAATTATTGACACCGATGAATTCTGGAGCATTAGCAAATACCTGGTTGTAGAAGTGGAATGAAAGAATCAATGCATAATGTAGAATCCATAATTAAATACAAAACAACAATGCGTTTTTCAGGTAGGAAAGCGCATTGTTATTTTGTATTATTTTACTAATTACAGGGTTCATTTCAAACGATATTAAAAGTACTAAACAGATATCCCCAATCAATTATGAATTATGAATTTTAAATTATGAATTATAAATACGTTTTTATCGATCTAGATGATACTCTTTGGGATTTTCATGCCAATGCCAAGTCATCCTTACAGGAGATTTATGAAGAAAGGCATTTAGGGCAGTATTTTGATAGCTTTGAACAGTATTTTTCACTCTATGCAAGTCGCAATGTTGAACTGTGGGAAGAGTATGGCAAAGGAGTTATTACAAAAGAGGTACTTTCCCGGGAACGTTTTCTTCACCCTCTAATTCAGGTTGGAATTGATAATTCTAAATTAGCAAAAGAGATTGGGGATGAGTATTTAGCATTACTCCCTTCCAGAACAATGCTTGTGCCATTTGCCAAGGAGCTATTAGATTATCTTTATCCAAAATATCCTCTTACAATCGTATCTAACGGATTTGTAGAAGTTCAATATAAGAAGCTGCACAGTTGTCAGATCGGACAATACTTCTCTCATGTGGTGCTTTCGGAAGCCGCTAAGGCCTTAAAACCCGACAAACGTATCTTTGAGTACGCCATGCAGCTTAATCACACCAGGGCCTCTGAAACCATTATGATAGGTGATAGCTACGAAGCGGATATTGTGGGAGCGCAAAATGCAAGGATTGATCAGATATACTTTAATCCCAGACTGGAACATTCCGAGAAAGATAAACCGGCTACTTATCAGGTGAAGAGCCTCATGGAAATAATGGATATTATTTAAAAAATACTACTAAAAATAAGAGGCAGTCAACGAATGTTTGACTGCCTCTTATTTTTAGATAAATCTCGTAATATCAATAACATATTGAATATTATCTTGTTCCACCTGCCCACCAAACTTTTTCAGTATACACATAGGAACCATTTCCATACAAGCTTTTAATATTTGGGTTAGCTGTTACATCTGAAGTTCCATAGCAAAAACGCAATGGGAATTTTGCAGCATTGTTAGGATTATCTAACTGAATAAATGCCTGTTGACCAAATGCCTGCAATCTTCTATAATCATTGTATGATTCCAAAGCCTCGCCTTCAGCGCCATAAAATCCGAGATATTTTTGTACCATTATTTCCTTTAGAGGATTAGCAGTAAACAAAGGTTGTACATCGGTTGCCAAATAGGTTTGGATTTGAGTATCTGAAATAGTTACTGCACCAAGACCTTGTTCATTATTTACATCGGCAACTAAAGCATTTATCTTTGTTGAAATACAACTTGTCACTGCTTCATGTAATGAAGCCCAAGCATTCGGCAAATCGCTCAACCGTGCATAAGCTTCTGCTTTCAAAAATTGTAACTCATGATAACTCAACAAATTGGTTGGAGTTTTGAATGCGACACTATATGCTGATAAATCATATGTATCTACCTGTTCAATTGCTGTACCATTAGGAGCTGCATAAATTTTTGAAGGATCAGTTTGTAAATTCCAACTAGCATCCATAAATAACACGCTAGCCCTTGGGTCATTTCTTGCTACTAATTTATCAAGAAAACTTTGGCTAACCGAGAAATAATCACGATCCCAGTAAAATTGTGCAAAAGGACTGGCTGCGGATGTTCCTTGACCCTGATAAACTGCATACTTGGAATCTTCTGAAGGAGACGCAAATGACAAATTTGCCCATGTAATAACATTATTCAAATCTGTTGCCTGATTACTGCTCTTTGACAACAAATGCATTGTATATCGAGCCTTCAGCCCATAAGCAAATTTTGTCCATAAAGAAGCGTCACCACCAAAAATGAAATCTTGACCTCCCAAAGATCCAGCTAAACCATCATCTGAACCAGCCAAGTCAGCAATTGCAGTATCGAGAAAACTAAAAATAGCCGTATAAACACTCGCCTGAGAATCTACTTTAGGCTGAAGAATAGCTGTCGCTGAAGGCAGAGATAAATCGCAGGCTTCCGACCAAGGCACATCCCCATACATATCGGTCAGAATAGCTAAATTATAAGCAGCCAAAACCTCTGAAACTCCTTTTGTAATTTGGTTACCTGCATCTTGTCCGGTTGTTGCTGAACATTTTGAAATAACTATTTTTGCCTCTTTCAAATTTGCATAAATTTCCTTCCACTGATTATCATAAGTAGAAGATGAAGTCGGTTGTGAATTACGCATTTCTGCATCAAACATTTGACCGTACGTCCCCACCTCATGTTCCATATAAATAGAAGCATAAAATGACAAATCAGAACCGACGATATTGAAAGCTGTAGATGTTTCGATATCACTTATTATAAACTTCGAAGTAACATCTTTTGCATTATCATTGTTTTCATTTATCTTGTCCATCGCATCCTCACTACAAGAAGACAAGAAAAATGTCCCCAGAAAAACGGACAAAGCCCATTTTGAATAATTTCTTATATTTTTCATATTCATCTCTTTTTAAAATTTAAAATTCATTCCTAATCCGAAACTTGAGGTTTGAGGCAATGAGAATCGTTCAAAAGCACCTGCCATGTTTGAATTCCCTTGAGATGACTCTGGATCAAAGTTTGGAAATTCAGTCCACAAAAGTATATTCCTTGCAAACAAAGTGATATCCCAGCTAAAAGATGATGTTTTCAGCAATTGATAATTGACAGACAACTCTCGCAGCTTAACAAAGGAGGTATTATAGACTGCAGCTTCATCAATCACATCAACTGTTTTTGCATAATAATCTTGCAAAGCAACTTTTGTTGTATTGACAGTTCCATCAGCATGAACACCAGCAACGACAATACCATTTTCGCGATTAAGAGTATTGCTACTAACACCATAGAAGTTAAGCAACGCATTTGTCCCACTATACATCTGACCTCCTTGCTTCCAACTAACAACTGCATTAATAGTACATTTCCAAATTCTTAATGAGGTATTCATATCCAATAGAAAATCTGGAGAGACTTTTCCAATCACCTTCATTGCACCAACTGTTGGGAATCCATCACTTCCGATGATGATATTTCCTTTTGAATCACGTTCATAACTAGAACCGTAAATAACCGGGAATTTCTCTCCAATCTGTGCACGTACCTGAGGAGTTTCGAAACCTCCCAAAAAGATACTACCAACACCAGGAGCTAACTCATCAACGTAATTATCCATCTTTGTCCAGTTAAATCCAACATTCCAATCTATATTTTTCTGACGAATAGGGTTAATTGATAAATTGATTTCATGAGTATTTGTATGAATTTTTCCACCATTCGTCATCAAGTATTCCGAACCGGTAGATCCTGACAAAGGAACTTTAAAAATTTGGTCAGTAACGTTTTGACGTGAGAATGTATAACTCAGAGCAATCAAATTATTAAAGAATTTAAGGTCTAGTCCTCCTTCGTATGAAACTGTATTTTGAGGCTTCAATTTCGGATCGTAAACCACCGTGTAAGGAGTAAATGCATTGGTGCTGTTAATTGGATAAACTACCGGAGTACCGCCCCAATAATCACCGCCATAAGTTGGTACTGAATAATAGTTGGCAGTATAATCACCCGCTTGCCCTACTTGTGCGTACGAAGCACGTATTTTAGCATAACTCAAAACCGAATTATTCTTCAATGCGTCCAATTCTGTCAGGATAAAACCGGCTGACAAAGAAGGATAGAAAAATCCACGGTTACCGCGTGGCATTGAAGAGACATAGTCTTTTCTCCCGGTTGCATTTAGATAAAGCATGTTTTTCCATGTAGCAGAGACATTCCCAAAGAAACCTACAGTTCGATTGCCTAACTGAGAAATTGTATTGCTTTTAGTAACAGTATTATTTAAATTATTCCAACCTGGAAAATTAAATGTTTGCCCATAAGCATCAAGGGACTTAGTTCGGTCATCGTTCACTTCATTTCCCAACAAGGCTGCAAAGTCCCAATCCTCATTCAACTTTAAAGTATAATTAGCCGTCAATAATGAATTAAGCGTCGTTTTTGTATAAGTCAAATCTTCAGCTGAGCCCATACCTCCTTGGTGACCGTACCCCCAGATAGTTTCATACAAGGAATTATACGTATCAACACCTAATTGGTATTTCACATCTAATTTCTGATTTTGAGTTCCTAATCCGGTATTAAAATCAACAAAACTGTTTCCAAAGAAACGGCTAGTTCCTTCGGTAAAGGAATTATTACTTTTATCAGTCGACCAGTAAGCAGCATCAAAACCGGATGTCGAACGGTATGTATTTTCCGTATAAGGGTCACCTGCATAATGGGAAGGAATTCCTTTCAAATCATACGAAGCTGGAGAAGGATAAACTGTCGCTACAATACCATCGTTTGCACCTGTCGATTTATCAATATGATTTTGTGTGTAATTAGCATTAAATCCAACCTTCCAATGGTCATCGAGTTTTGTTTCTGCTGTAGCTTTTGCGGAATACCTTTCCATACCGGTACTTGGGATAATCCCTAATTGATTGGTTGAGGACAAAGTGATGGAATACGTAGTTTTTTCCAATGCCTGGCTAACATTAAATGAATTACTATTCGTAAAACCTGTACGGAAAAAATCTTTAATATTATCATAAACCTGAGGCTTTGCCCAAGGATCCAATCCTGCATTTGCGCGTTGTACTACGTAATACTCCCCTGGATGCATACCATATTTTTTTGTGTATTTATTATCAGTCTCACCTCCATAACTTGCATCTTTTGGTAAATCAGAGATTTTAGGTCCCCATGATTTTGACGCTGTAGGATTATACACCCCATAACTTCCTTGCGCATATTCAGTTTGAACATTTGGATAACGAGCAACAACGTCAGCACTTGTATTAGTAGAAAAGGTAATCACAGGTTTCCCTTTTACATTGTTTTTTCCGCTTTTGGTCGTAATAATAATGACGCCGTTTGAAGCTCTGATACCGTATAATGCAGCTGCAGCCTGTCCTTTCAGAACTGTCAGAGTTTCAATATCGCTTGGATCTATATCCATCCCACGATTCGAAAAATCCGCAGCAGTCACACCATCACCAGTAGAAATATCAGCGGCAGATGAAACCGGCATACCATCTATCACATATAGAGGAGTATTGTTACCCGTAAAGGACCGCGCACCACGAATGGTTATTTGAGAAGAAGCTCCCGGCATACCGCTTGAAGGAGTTACGGTTACACCAGATACTTTCCCATCCAATGAGCTAGATAAGCTCGTACTACCTGCACGCTGCAAATCCTCTCCTTTTACTTCCTGTGTAGCATATCCTAATGCTTTTTGATCTCTTTTAATACCAAATGCAGTCACCACAACTTCTTGAATTTGTCTTGAATCGGGTTCCAATTTAACAACTATGTTGTTTTTTGCTTCAACTTCCATCGTCTTCATACCGACATAGGAAATAACAAGATTTTTTGCATTTCCCGGGAAATTGAGTCTAAATTTTCCATCTGTATCAGTAATAGTACCTAAAGTTGTACCTTTTACCATAACAGTGGCTCCAATAACCGGTTGCCCATCATCTGAGGAAAATACATTTCCCGAAATAGATCTTGATTGAGCGTTAACCAAACCTACACCTACCAAAAACAGGCAAGTCAATAAGAACGTCAGTTTTCTCATAAATTTAACATTTTGTTTATTAATCTTCTTTAATTTGCGTTTCCTTAAAATGAAATCATTTTATCAGTTTGCAAAATTAGAGTATTAATATTAAAAAAACAAGTGTTTTTGATGATAAAACGAAATTATATGCAGATTTTTTGTGTCAAATCGTAGGGCAATTGAAGTCTCTGGATAAATATATCAGAGAAATTGTTTCTTTTTAACATGCTGATAATTTGCTATATAATTATGTATGTGAATATTAATCTTATTTTTTACCTGAAATAAATTTGGTCCCAACAGGAATAAATAATTGTTATAATATATAAACCCAGTTAAAAAATAAATAAATCAATGTGCAAATTTAACGTTGTAAACTAATATAATTGCCAATAATGTCTGCATTTACAAACATATTAATACAATAAAATGATGTTCAGATACAAATTGCACCTAATATAAGCGCGGAACTATCAAAAAGAATAATAAATATTTACATAAACCTAAGTAAAAATCACCTCTGATTCTTTATATATTTTCATATTATTATAAAAAATAAAATAAACTAATCATTTCTATACATTAATATAGAAAACACAAGCCACTCCACAATATAGAATACAATAAGGGAACAATTAAAACAACTATTTGAATAACCAACGTCATTTATATAAAGCCTCAAATGCAAATTGACACTTCTACTCTTCCATAGTTTTGCGGATTACTTTTTCTGATACGTTTATAAAGCAGGATTTTAAATGTAGGTTTTCAGGACGCTCCATTTCAATTACTGTTCTAAAGGACATTGCCATATGGGTAGTTACCAGAATAGATATTCCTTCAAAAAAACTTCTTATTAAATCTCGCCAATCAATTCAGGGTGTGAAATAAAATTGCAACTATATAATCAAAAATGGAAAACCGGAGAATAGATTTCATAAAAAAGACTGACCACATATATTATGAGCCAGCCTTTTTAGTTGATGATAAAGCGTTATTATTTAAAGTCTATGACTGTTTCATCCTCAGACCAACGAGTACGGCGATAACCTTCAACAAAGTAAGTGTTACCAGCTGATTTCGTTTTAGTAAGTTTGAATGCAATCCTATCACTCATTACACCGGATTTCATAACAACTGAATTCAGAGTTACTTTAGCTTCTGTAATAGTGATGGTATCAATGACAGCATTCATTGCATAAGTTGGCCAGGTAGTACTCGCTGCAACATTTAAATTCTGAGTTACACCGGAAGTTGAGAATGACAGTCCAGCAACATCACAGGATATCTTTGACATAACCGTCCTTGGAACCGAGGTAACTGGGCTAAAAGTAGGGATACTGGATGTAAAGCGTAGCCACATTTGATTTGCAACATTATCACTGGTATTGTATGTACCAAGCGTATACATCGCTGTAGTCGAGACCATCACTCCCGTTGTTAAATTCGTGATGCGCACTCTCCACTCTCCCGACAACGGATAGATCGGCGAATAGTCTACCTTCGGATCAGAATATGTTTCGCAGCTCGTAAACGAAACCGCCAGAATACAAAATAAAAAGATTGATTTTATTATTGATTTCATATTTTTTATTTTTAAAATGTTTAACCTGTTACTCAAATTAGTTATGAATGTCAAATTTGTAAAGTAAGGGTTATTCACTTAGTTGTTTTTTATTCAGATATTACTTGTGCCACCACATTTTAGTATCCAATGGAATAACTGCTGGTGTATTCGGGTTATAATCAGACGAAGTCTTCGGCAGCAGGAATCTATAAGGAAAATGTCCGGCAGGCAAAACAGAGCCTAAAGAAGGTGTCAATGTACCAACAACATAACTTGAGTTATATAGCGCAATACGTGATAAATCGGTTACACTCTGTGTTCCCAATGCAGGAATACCTGTCCGGCAAATATCGAAATACGCATTCCAGGAATCAGTACGTACTGAAGCTACCCATTTCTGCATTAAGATACTGTTCAACATAGCATTCATGTCGGTCTGTTTAAATTCGTAAGCACCACCGGCTGCAACAAAAGTTGAACCATTTAATCCCCAACGAGAGAATGCACCTTTTACAGCTAAATCATAAGCTATTTTTGCATTAGCAGCATTATTGAGTCTTGCCCATGCTTCAGCCTGCAAAAAATAACTTTCTGCTGCTGATGCAAAATAAACAGGATCAGTGGCAGCCAAAACAGCCCTGGAAGAACATGTCTGAGGAAAATAAGTTGAACTTAATGCCGTTATGCCATATGATCCTTGATCTACACCTCTGTAATAAGGAGCAAGTGATGATGGAACATTTTTAAGTGAATCCTTAGCAGCAGTAGCTCCTGGTTTAAGATACTGGGTAGCAGGTTCAGCAAAAGATGCAATCCGTGGGTCATTGGAATTTTTCAAGAATGCAATCAAAGTGGCACTGACACGAATATTGGATGTTGTATTCAATTTCCTGCGGTCATTTTCGTATAACGGATTGGACTTATTCTCTGCATCAGTGAACTGTGTCATTTTTGCATCGGTAGCAAGTAAATCGCCTTCAGTCAGCAAGGATTGTATAGCCACTTGGTTTGTTGTAAAATCCCTCATCAAAATCTTCAACTTCAGAGTCTTTGCGAACTTAATCCATTGGTTGATAGCTACAGCATTTGTAACTACATTTCCAGCTGCGTCTTTTCCGAATATCATGTCTTTAGCACCCATAGAAGTTGCTACTGCCAAAGCAGAGTCTTTATGAGCAACAGCAGCATCCAGAAGGGCAATAATACCGGCATCAACTGCTTTAGGGTCATCAAATTTCGGAGTCAAATTAGCATCTCCCATTAACGCTTCCGTGAATGGAATATGTTCGTATAAACTGACCAACATGTTGAAATTGAATGCTGTCAATACTTTTGCAGCAACCCAATAATTCCAGGCACGTTCAGTTTCCGACTGAGAAATAACACGTTTTAAATCTGGTAACGCACCTGAATATGCAGCAGCCCAATAGCGGGTAAAGTAACTATTATTATTCGCCAGGTTGTACTGGTCAATAGTAGTATATTGCTGTGAAGTATTGTTCTGCGCATAATGTTGAGCCCAGAGGGCACCGGTTAATTGCACATCACAACCCAATATGGAAGCCGACCAGGTTGTACCGGAGGCAAACAATAAGGGTGTACTTGCTGTTGCGGGATAATTTGGATCTTTATTTATGTCCAGATAGTTGGTACATGCTGTAAACAATACAGCGACCAAAGATAACCCCAGGAAATAATTTATTATTTTTTTCATAAGGAATATATTTTTGTAAGATAACTATCAAAGTTATAAAATAATTCTGACACGTTACCTTTAATTGATTAAAAATTAAGTTTAAGAGATACCCCAAGATTACGTACTGAAGGAGCAGACGAAAACTCTCCAAAATTGGACGTAATATCGTTCCCGTAATTGGATTGATCAGGATCTACAAAATTATTCTTTGCAGCTGTCCACATAAGCAAATTCTTTCCGATAACACTAAATTGAGCAGAATTCAAAGGAGTCTTAGCCAGTAATTTCTTAGGTAAATTATAGCTTATCGAAACTTCTCTAAGCTTTACATAAGTCCTGGGCAATACACTGTTTCCTTCCAGTCCTTTATTGTTGGTCGAATAATTCCAATAACTCAACACACCGCCTGTGGTCATTAAAGGTATATCGTTTTCAGCATACACACCTGTTGAAATTATTTTTACTGAGTTCGGCACCAAAAATGGTTGACGGGCATTAAACGTCGTGTTTGTACCGTTACCATTCCAGTCAAGCATACGGGCAGTGTTGCTATAGAAATAGCCTCCCTGGCGATAATCGAATACAGCGCTTAATGAGAATGCCTTATAGGTAAAGCTCGTTGTTAAGCCCATGGTAAAATCAGGATTTGATGAACCAATGGTTCTGTAAGCATTCGCAACCGTTAAAGGTATTCCACTTGAGTTCACAACTGTTTTTCCATAGTATGGTGATTTTGTGTCTGTCACTGTTTGAATCAATGGAACCTGAAATATACCCACCTGTTGACCTTTTAGCATAACATAGGTGACATCATAAGCACTTGTCCATAAGTAACTGTCTACATTATCCCAAAGTTCTTTAACAAGACTCCAGTTTTTGGCAAAGGTAACACCCAATGCCCACTCAAAGTCTTTGGTTTTCACCGGTGTTCCATACAGATGTACCTCAATTCCTTTGTTGTTGATCCAACCCACATTTCTTACCTTAGTAGTATAACCCGACTCAGGAGAAATACCTGCAGGAATGATTTGGTTTTTTGTATCACGGTCATACAAAGCAACATCCAATCCCAATCGGCTGTTTAACATTTTCATATCCAAACCGACTTCGTACTCTGTCGTAATTTCAGGTTTTAGGTTTTGGTTTCCCAACGTGTTCGACTCAGTTAAACCTGAAACTCCATTAAGTGGCAAATATACATTTCCAAAACCTAAAGCAACTTGTACCGGCTGAAACTTATTATTGGTAAGATACACACTGGCATCATTACCTGTCTGGCCAATTCCGGCACGTAACTTTAAATAATTTAACGTCTTACTTTGAAGTGATTTTACTGCATCGGTCAGGATAACCGAAGCATTGGCGCCACCATAGAAGAAACTATTTTGGGCAATTGGAAGTGTTGACGACCAGTCATTTCTTGCCGATAATCCTAAAAATGCCCAATCCTTGTAGGAAACATCTCCTTGTAAAAACAAACCAATTAAACGTCGATTGTAACTATAATTATAATTTGTCGACCGGTTTGAGTTCTGGTTGATTGTTGCAGGTGAAGTTCCGTTAAGAAGACTATACCAGTTGGGTACATCTAATGCGGTCTGGATTGCATCGATTTCAGTTTTTGTTTGTTGGTTCAGATTCCATCCGGCATTACCGGTAACACGGAAATCTGATCCTAATGCATAATCAGCAGATAAAATAGCTGTTGCATCGATTTGGCTATAAGCATTATTATCTTCTTCATAGTTCCCAGGTATTGATTTCGAAGAGAACTGGTTGGCCCATCCGGTAGTACTTTGCGACACTTGAGCTGACCAGCTTTTCGTGCGTGAATTTGTAAAGTCACCACCTACACGGCCCAAAGCTTTCAAGCCTGGAATAATATCGTAACTTACTTCAACCTTCCCGTATACACGGTCATCTTGATAAACACTTTGGTTATTGGCAATAATCCAGTATGGATTTTGCGCATAACCTGTGTAGAAGTTATCGATATTGTTGTATGGATTATTGATATCTTTCAAATCCTGTAGATTCACATCCACCGGAGATTGAATAATGTCCTGAAACAAGGTTGCACCCGTTGCACCGCCTTGTCCGTCTCTTACCTGGCGAATGTCTTTGCGTACATAATTAAAATCCATGTTAGCATGGAATTTCTTATAATTTGCATCCCCACGGAACGAAATTGTATTTCGGTGGTATTTATCTACATCCGAAGGCAAGACACCGTCCGAAGAAACATTGTTGTATGAAAACACAAATGAAGTGAATTGATTTCCGGCCGAAATGCTAATGTTGTTGGTCAACTCAAGTCCTGTTTCATAAAAATTTTTCAGATTGTCTTTCACACTTGAAAAAGATTTTACACGTTGAACCCCTGTTGCATCATAAACCCCATTTGCGTTCAACGGGGCACCCCATTTACGCATCATGCCATCCAATGCAGGTCCCCATGAGCCGTTTTCACCTAAACCAGGTTCTGGAGTTCCTGACTGATTCAGTAAAGGCCAGCCCTGTCCGAACATATTCTGGTATTGTGGGACACGCAACACGTTTGACATGGTAGCAGCGCCACTATAGGACACTTTAATTTTCGAATCAGCACTTCCCCGTTTGGTGGTAATCAGAATCACACCATTGGCAGCACGCGTACCGTAAAGGGCGGTAGAGGAAGCTCCTTTAAGCACTGTTACAGAAGCTACATCATCCGGGTTAATATCACCGGCCTGGTTACCAAAGTCAACTGCCTGATTTGTTTGTCCGGCTCCCATAAAGGAATTCTGGATTGGAATACCATCAACAACATACAAAGGTTGGTTGTTGTTAAACGAAGTTATAGCACGAATAATCACCTTTTCTGAGGATCCTGTTCCTCCGGAGCTGGATACATTTAAACCGGCTACTTTACCGGTCAACCCACCTGTTACAGACAATGGAGTTGCACGGTTCAATTCATCTGCCTTTACAGTGCTGGCAGCATACCCTAAACTCTTTTCAGATCTTTTTATACCCATTGCAGTTACAATGACTTCATCAATCTGTCTGGAATCTGTCTCCATCTTAATTTCCAGATTGCTTTTGGCATCAACACCCACTGTTTTCATTCCTACGTAAGAAATAACAAGCGTTTTGGCATTTACCGGGGCATTGATCTTAAATTTTCCGTCTACATCAGTAATGGTACCTAAAGTTGTACCTTTTACTACTACAGTAGCTCCAATAACAGGTTGCCCATCATCTGCGGAAAAAACTCTTCCCGAAATAGATTTTGTTTGAGCATTAACCAAACCTACACCTACCAATAATAGGCAAGCCAATAAGAACGTTAGTTTTCTCATAAATTTAACATTTTGTTTATTAATCTTCTTTAATTTGCGCATTTTTCTAGCGTCTTCTTTTAATCTGGTTGCAAAAATAAAGCATTAATAATTAAAAAACAAGTGTTTTTGATGACAAATAGAAAATTTATGCAGATTTTTCGTGTCATATTGTAGGCAAACTAGATTTATCAGATACTGGCCTGGCCAAATTAACATTTTTATTCTAAATTTACAATTCATCTATATAATTGATATTAAGCACTTTAATCTATATAGATTCTTAAAAATCAGATCCACTTTATTATTTATAAACAAATAATAAAAAGAAACAGCATAAAATATTTTTTTTTATCTAAACTCAACTTTAACACTTCGGAGAGTTAAAAAGAAGCAAATTTCAGTCGTAATTAGAGCAAAAAAATATAGATTACGGATATTTTTACACATTTTGTACGGCTTTTTATTCATCAACTTACAATTAGAAACCAAAATGAGCCATATTAGAGTTGCACTAAAAGTGATTTTTTATACAACATAAATGTTAAAACAAACATTTCTTTAACCTTAATAATTTTCCTTAGTAATCAAAAGAAATTCTTGCTACAAGTCTGGTATTTTGCTACGCATATATTTATTTTATTATTCTCAAGCTGACTGCAAATGATTAGGCATTCATTCCCTGCATAAAGAGACTTTATAGAGGGTTGAGAGAGGGTTGGAAGGGGTAAACCTCAATCAACCCTCAATGAACCCTCAATGAACCCTCTCTCAACTCTCTCTCAACCCTCTCTCAACCCCCTCCGAACAGAGAACAAATGAAGACAATGTAAAAGGCAAGTAAACATGCGCATTTATTGTACTATAAGTTGAAAATCGGGAAGTGAATCAGCGTTAAGCGAGTCAAAACGAATGGGATATCGAGAAATGCATGATATCAATCGACGGAACAATAACCCGGGATTGTTGATGTTCAACAGGAATCTATTAATTGAAACGGGTAAAAACAAAGTATTACCTGAGTTTGTTTATAATCTGGAAATTCTTTATATCTGACAAATCTCTTTATTGTTTCAGGATTACATAGTATTACAAGCAATCGGATTACTTACTAACTTTAATCGATACTGATATTATGAAAAAGAACTGCCTTTTACTTACAGCACTCTGCCTTTTTGCTGCTGCTTTTGTGTCATGCAGCCAGAAAAAGATGGAGAAGAAAGAAATTGTGATCGCCATTATCCCGAAAGTAGATAATGCAATCTTTGATCAGGTTAAACAAAGTGCAACCAAAGCGGCAAATGAGCTAGGAGTTGTGTTAACCTGGGAAGCGCCCACTTCCATTGACGGAAAAAGACAAAAAGAATTGATGGAAAATCTTATTCACTATAAGGTGGATGGAATTTTAATCAGTTGTAACGATGCTGAGATATTAAAAGACCCGATAAACGATGCGATAAAAGCCGGCATAAAGGTAGGAACCTTTGACTCTGACTGTCCCAAAAGTGATCGGATCTTCTATATCGGAACAGATAATAAAAAGGCCGGCAAGATATGCGCCGAAACCATGATAAACTTATTTGAAAAAGCAAAGAAGAAACCGGAACAGATTTTTATTTTATGCGGTGGTGTGGGCGCCCTGAATATGACAGAAAGAATATCCGGATTTCGGTCGGTGATAAGTGACGGAAAGATATCGAATATCGAGTATTCGTATGAACTACCCGATTACGGAGATGATTTAGTAACATACAGTTTAACCCACAATCCTAAAATCAACGGAGTACAGTTATTTTGGGGCGTTCCGGTTCTGAATGGGGTAGACAGCATTCCGGCATTGTCGAAATTTATGAAACGCGGTGGCATTTCCGTCTTCTTTGATGTTTCCAGACCATTACTAAGATATATTAAGGAGAATCCACGTTGTGCAACAATGAAGCAGGATTTTCGGTCTATGGGTCACGATGGCGTACTGAATCTTTACAATGCCATCAAAGGACAATCCTATAAAATGGAGATCCTATATGATGTAAAGGTGATTGATCAAAGCAATGCCGAGGAAGAACTGAAAAAGCTATAACCAAAAAGGAGAGTCGGCTTTACCACAAACCAGACATAAAAAACCCCGGTAAACAATATGTTTATCGGGGTTTTTATGGTGACCGCGGTGGGATTCAAACCCGCAACCCCCACATCCGTAGTGTGGTACTCTATTCAGTTGAGCTACGCAGCCATTATTTTTCTTTAGCGAGTGCAAAGATAGGTAATTTTTTAAAACTACAAAGGCTTTTTGGGGAAAAAGTTATCCGGTCAATTGGGCAGATTGGTTAATTAGCTGATTATATGAAGCAAGAGCTTCAAATAATCTTGTAAATTTAGTTGCCTCTTACTTCCGACGTCTACTCCTGATGCCTCTCTTTATGTCAGTCTTCACTCCCCGTTAGTCAGTCCTCATTTTTCAATGCTCTACGCTATTACAAAGTCCAGTTGTTTTTTATCCAGGTTTGCTTTTGCAACTTTCACGGTTATTTCATCGCCAAGCTGATAACGTTTATGCAGTTTACGTCCAATCAGACAATAGTTTTTATCGTCAAAAGTATAATAATCATCATCCAGATCACGAATAGGAATCATGCCTTCACATTTATTCTCAATCAGTTCAACATAAATGCCCCATTCCGTAACCCCGGATATCACTCCGTCAAAGACCTGACCTAACCGGTCGGCCATAAACTCAACCTGTTTGTACTTAATAGAAGCACGTTCGGCATTGGAAGCCAGTTGTTCCATGTCGGAGCTATGCTGGCAATAACCCTCCCATTCCTCAGCATTAACACTAGGTCCACCTTCAGCATACTTTTCGAGCAAGCGGTGAACCATCATATCCGGATACCGGCGAATAGGGGAAGTAAAATGTGTATAAAAGTCAAAGGCCAGTCCGTAATGGCCCAGGTTATGTGTGGAATACACTGCTTTTGCCATAGACCGTATGGCCAGTGTTTCAATCAGGTTTTGTTCCTTTTTGCCCTGTACCTCGTCGAGCAATGCATTAATAGAGGCCGAAACAGCTGTTTGTTTACCGCTTGTTTTCAGATTATAGCCAAAACGTTTAATAAAGACAGAAAATGTATTCAGCTTTTCAGGATTTGGGACATCATGAATACGATAAACAAAAGTCTTTGCTTTTTGACCTTTCCCCGGTCGGCCGATATGGGTAGCCACCGTTTTGTTGGCCAATAGCATAAACTCTTCAATCATTTTATTAGCATCTTTTTGCTCTTTGAAGAACACAGATGTAGGTTTGCCCTTATCATCTATTTCAAAACGCACTTCTACCCTATCGAAGGCAATGGCGCCATCACCGAAACGTTTAGCCCGAAGTATTTTAGCCAGACGATCCAAAGTAAGTACTTCTTCCTTATAATCACCTTCTCCTGTTTCAATAATCACCTGAGCTTCTTCATAGGCAAAACGCCTGTTGCTGCAGGTAACGGTCTTGGCTATTTGGTAATGCTGCAACTCAGCCTTATCGTTTAGTTGAAAAATAACGGAATAAGTCAGCTTATCTTCATTCGGACGAAGGGAACAAATGCCATTCGACAAATGTTCAGGCAACATAGGGATCGTGCGATCCACCAGATAGACCGAAGTTGCACGTTGTTCAGCTTCCGTTTCAATAATGCTTTCAGGGCGGACATAATGGGTTACATCGGCAATATGAACACCTACTTCCCAAAGCCCGTTATCCAGCTTCCTTACGGACAGGGCATCATCAAAATCCTTAGCATCGCGCGGGTCAACCGTAAAGGTCGTAACATGGCGCATATCGATACGTTTAGCCACTTCCTCGGGGGTAATTCCTGCACCAATTATTGCGGCTGCTGCTTCCACATCGTCAGGATACTTATAGGGTAAGCCGAATTCTGCCAGAATAGCATGCATTTCAGTATTGTTATCCCCTTTATCACCTAGGATATCCACAACCTCTCCTACCGGATTCTTAGCATTTGGTTCCCAATCGAGCAACTTGACAACTGCTTTTTGTCCGGTCTTTCCACCCTTCAATTTATTTTTAGGAATAAAAATGTCATTAGTCATAATCCGGTTGTCCAACGTCAGGAAAGCATAATTCTCCGAGACATCCAATATCCCGACAAAAGTATCCTTAGCCCGTTTTACAATTTCCACCACTTCACCTTCGGGTTGCTGGCCTTTACGGCGGGCATAGAGGAATACTTTGACAACATCGTTCAACAAAGCATGATTGGTTTTACGTTCCGGAATAAACACGACCTCGCCTCCATCATCAGGAGCCAGATAGGTCTTTACACCATGGCGTTCAATGACACCTGAAATATAACCACCGCGGGAATTGACTTTAAACATGCCACGTGAAATCTCCACAAGAAAGTCTTCGTCCAACAGTTCATACAACAGTTGATTAACAAACACCCTTTGTGATTCGGACTTTATATTGAGCAATGAGGATATTTGTTTGTAATTAAACGTCTTTTCATTATTTTCATTAAATACATTGACGATATTTTGCACCAGTTCCGTTTTACGGATTCGAGTGCTGGGAGCGGCGGGTCTTTTCTTTTTGGACATGTTGTAAATAATTTACACGAATTAAAACGAATTTCATGAATAGTCTTGAGCGTGCTTGTTTTTAATTAAATAAATCAACTTAATCAACCATTTAACTAAATCAGCCTATCAACTATCTGCAAATATACAACAAAGCATTGATACCGATAGATTTTTTGCCCATATAAAGTTAATTTATTTATTATCGATAATTTATTTGTAATTTCGCGGCTCAAACAATCTGAAGAAACAATCTGGGCAAAAATAATATGAAATCGAAAATAGCTTTTATTATCAATCCATTCTCGGGTACCGGAAAGAAAAAGGATATTCCGGCATTGATACAACAGGAATTGGACAACACCATCTTTGACCCTGAGATTGTTTTTACTGAATATCGTGGACATGGAACCGAGTTGGCAAAAAGCTTTGTGGATAAGCACTTCCATATAGTTGTTGCAGTTGGTGGCGACGGAACGGTGAATGAAATAGGACGATCACTGATAAACAGCAGCACATCGTTGGGCATAATCCCCATTGGCTCGGGAAATGGCCTTGCCCGTCACCTTGGCATTCCCATGAATATGAAGAAAGCTATCAAACAATTGAACCGTTCGGAGCCCATTCTAATGGACTATGGACTGGTAAATGAGCGTCCTTTCTTCTGTACCTGCGGAACAGGCTTCGATGCGTATGTGAGCACCGAATTCGCCAAAGGGAACAAACGTGGCATTATGAGTTATATCGAAAAAGTTATTACCGGATATTTCACTTATAAATCGCAGAACTACCATTTACTGGCTGAAGGAACTGATCTAAACTTAAAAGCATTTGTCATTACATTTGCCAATGCATCCCAATGGGGAAACAATGCTTACATTGCACCTCAGGCAAGTGTACAGGACGGCAAGCTGGACATTTCCATCATGAGCAGCTTTCCGATCATTGCGATACCGACATTGGCCCTGCAGCTTTTTGCCAAGACCATTGACAAAGATTTATTTATGACTACGCTACGTTCTAAAGAGATTACATTGCTGCGTGAAGAATCCGGTCCGTTTCATTACGATGGCGAACCCTATCAGGAAGGGAAAGAAATTCAGATTAAAACAATTCCGGATGGGTTGAAAGTGCTTGTTAATAAACGGTATTAGTCTTTGACAATATGATCTTTGGGAATATGACTTTCTGTGGTACGATACCCATACTCCAACGGCGAATAATTGAATAACTCAGTGCCTTCCCAGACAGTCAGAACAAACGGGGTATAATCCTTTGGATTGGAACTAAATATAATTTCAGCATCTTCCTCTATTTTCAGATTCACGTTACTCTTCATGATAACAGGACCTGCTACATAATACTTTCCCCTGGGAATAAGCACCGTTCCTCCCTGCGTATTGCTGCAAACAGTAATGGCCCTATTAATGGCGGCGCGTATATCCGTCACCCCATCGTTGATTGCTCCGTAATCCAATATATTAAAAACATGATCTGAAAATACAGGAGCAACAATACTCTTTACAATATTCTATACATTAACCGGCTATGCTTTCACAGAAACAACATTTAAGAAACCGGTTATAGAAGCAAGTAAAACTAGAACAAATCTTTTCATATATTTTCTTTTTTATCATAGAACAATCTAAAATAAAAAATAGATTATTTACTGGCCTCCCCCACCCGATTGGCCCCCACCTTTCACATCTGTGTTTTCAATAGTGCGTTGAGCTTTTTTGATTTGTTGATTCAGTTTACCAAAAGTATACACCAAAGTAACACCAAAATTACGGGACACATACGTGCTAACAGATTTGCTACGATAATCGGCTGTATTTATAGTATCGGTAAAGTCTTTTCTTTTAGGAATAAAGTTACTTGCCCGGAATGCCACGTTTAGCGTCTTATGAAAAAAATCGCGGGACACCGATGTATTGTAATAATAATAGCCCGAAGACTGTCCCTGCAAACTAATATTGGGCGAGTAATACCCGGCATTGACATTCCATTTAATATCATTGGGAAATGTATATTGTGATCCAAGAGAAACATTGTAATTCAGGCCATTATTTTTTAACCCGGTAGTATCGTTGATTGACATATTCATATAACCAAATCCTCCATTTTCATTTATCCTCAGTGATTTACTTGGCTGCCAGTTCACAGAGAGTGATACTCCGGCACGTTGACTTAGCCCTATATTTTTGTAGGTACTAAACTCAACACTATCATTCAGCAATTTGCTGACACGCTCGATGGAGTTATTCTTAAACGATGCATACAAATTGGTATTGACAGTTAGCTTGGGAGTTACATTACTATAGTTTAATGAAAAAGAATTCTCTTTTTCAGGCTTCAAATCCGGATTTCCCTGCGAGAGAGCATTCGGATTCGAGTTATCCAAAAATGGATTTAAATACCAGATCCCAGGCCGGCTGATACGTTGGTTATAGCTCAACCTCAGGCTGGTAGATTCAGTAAATTTATAGGACATGCTCACCGAGGGTACCAGATTCTGGAACTTAACCTGAAAGTTAGTATCCGTTACCACTACATTCGACCAGGTTTGCTCATACCGTATACCCGCACGTATGCTCAACTTTTTTAGTTTTAAGGTGTAACTTCCATAAGCACCCAGAATATCCTGTGTCTGGTCCAGATTGTTCTCAGGTCGGTTGGCAATAGGTTCCCATAGCTGGGTAGTTAGGTTCTGTTGCAGATAGGTGTTGGTACTGTTATTCAACCGTAAAATATATTTTGCGCCAAACTCTACGACATGCATTTTATTAAACGGCTCTGTATAATCTGCCTGAAAAGTATGTTCATCACCCCTGGCATCACTTACGATATGTTGCTTAGAACCTGCATAATTGAGCAACCCGGTTAGTGTCGATGTATTATCGGAATTATCAGGCGAATGACTGTAACGATAGGATAGCGTAAAAAGCTGATCGGGCTTTTTAAAAGTTCGCTGGTAATCAAGTGACATATCTACTCCTCCCCAATTTCCTTTGGCATTCAATTGTTGATTATAAGCCGAAAGAGTATCTTTGTTCACGTCAAGCATGGATGTATTACCAATTGAATTGGATTTATTGCCTCCGAAATAGCCGTTTGCTGAAAAGCTGACCAGGTTCAAAGAATCGAATTCATAACTTCCTTCTACGGAACCATACCCAACCCTGTATTTTGAAGTGGAACGTGAATCCTGCATAATGTATCTGACTGATTGAGCATTCAGGTTCTCCCGTTCACTGGATGATGTATTTTGAGGATTGTTCTGAGCATTGTAATTCAGATTGGCAGTTAATCCGAATTTACCCACTTTAGAAGAAAAATACAATCCCCCGTTATTACCTCCCCGGGTATCGACACCTTCTCGCAGGGTTCCCGTAATCCCTGTCAACGCCTTATCGGTCACTATATTGATAATGCCGCCTACACCTTCCGCATCATACTTGGCTCCCGGTTCTGTAATCACTTCTATGCTTTTTACACTCGATGCGGGCATGCTCTTCAGAGCCTGTGACGCATTTTTAGTCATCATACCCGAGGGCTTTCCGTTAATATATACTTTGAAATTTGATGAACCCTTAAGTTGTATCTTATCATCCCCATCAACAGTTACCAGCGGTACCTTCCGCAGCATATCCAGGGTACTTGTCGATTTCGCCTCCGGATCCGACTTTATATCGTAGGAAATTTTATCCAGGTCAACCTTTATCATGGGTTTTAAGGCTGTAACAGTAACCTCCGACAGGTTCTTAGTCGTGGCCGCCATCATTATTTTCCCCAGGCTTACCATTTTTTGTTCTGGGACAATAGTAATGTTCCGGACTGTTTTTTTCATTCCTACCGACTCAAAACTCAATAAAAAACTACCCGTTTTATCCATCGTCAGTTCAAAATCACCTTTTACTCCCGAAGCTACACGTTTAAGATATACATCTGGCTGTTCAGGCACAGAAACTGAAACGGTAACATACGGGATCGATTCGTTGGAAACGGAATCCATGACCAGTCCTTTTAAAGTATAGTTTTGGTTTGGAGCAATTTGAGAGAAAAGAGAAAAGGTAAACATACAAAATATAAAAGCACATATTGAAACTTTTTTTTTCATGGGGTTGATTTAGTATAAAATTCTAATTTTCAAGGCAGCTTTAGTGATATTAATTTTTACAATTTTATTGCTTTTGTTTTTCGCAGCAAATATATTGAATTAACATTGCAAAAAATGATTTTTTAATTAATTTATTGTTTATTTCCATTTTAATTACAAAAAGGCTCATCTTTCCAAGTCCCTGGCAGAATTAGTTCTTTTTAATTCTGCCAGCGGTTGAATTATAAAGTATTAGTAGATTTATGAAATTCAAAAAATATAAATTTACAGCATACAAAAAAGGTAGAATTTGTAATCCCACCTTGAACTGCCTTGACACACTTTTTTGAACTGCCTTTTTATCTCCATTTGTTCATGGTTGGGAGGGGGTTAAGAGCGGTAAACCTCAATGAACTCGCTCTCAACCCTCTCTCGATCCTCATTGAAATGTCTTTGGTCAGTGAATGTATTATGTTGAAATCCTGTTTAAACTCTTGTGGGATGAATTGTAAAAAATAAAGCAAAATTGGCAGTGATTTGGATTCTGAGTAAGCAACAACTTCTAATCCGCCAGACGGCTGAGGACTAGGTTAAGGTCAAAACAGAGTATCTAGGTGTATAAAATAAGACATTAATTTATTCCATAAACTAAATCATAATTGGCAGATTAATTAATGGGTTTATTCTGGAATAAAAAAAAGTATTATTCCAGAAAGAATAATACTTTTTTATGTATAGAAAATGTACCCGGTTCCTATTCGATACTTAATAACCTGCCTGTTTGGGAATCGATTTGAATCTTTATATGGGACTGTTTAAATAATTTTTCAGCAAGAGGAACAACTATTCCAAACTGAGGCATAAAAAATTGTTCGGAGAATACGGTATTTACTCCATCTCCAATGGTTATCGTTGTAGAAGCAGGCAAAATGTAATTGATTCCGCCTTTATCACCTTTAGTCTTTGAATCCTTACCATTATTTTTACCGTTAGCAGGGTTAATGCTGATATAATAAGGGGTACCGCTTAAATCATCGGCATTGACAAGACCTTTCAGGGCAGATAAACGAAACAACACATCATTTGCCACAGCACTGACCGGAGTCAGGTACAAGGTTTGGGTTTGGGTTTCTTTGTTTGTTTTTCCAACAAAAAGTTCGGTTAGTTCCCGTTCCAGATTGTTCATTCCGTCCAGCATAGACTTAAAGGAATCCCCATCGGAAGGGAGCTTATCCTGATCGGCAGTCAGTAAACTCAAACGGCTTTCGCGTATCCTGTAGATTTGTTTTGCAGCACCTTCTGCTAATTTAGCTTCTGAACCTGCCATCATATATTCTTCGCCAAGAGGCAGCAAGGTATTCGGTTGAAAATTATCTTTTGAAGAAATTACGGACACTTTAGGTTCTACAGGTTCCTTTTCAACAGGAACATTCACCCCGCAAAGAATACCGCTCGAATTAACCGATAAATGGCTTGACTGCAAAGCACCGGAAGGTATAACAGAATAAGTTCTGGCTGGATCGGGTATGGCACGTGAGATTACTTTAATGCTTTTCAGCCTGTAACTTGTTTTTTCTTCGGTGATAACCTTTTTAGTGGCCAGATAACGCTCTGAATAGCGATAGAACATACCCGGGGTTTGAGACGTTTTTTCGGTTTCTACAACTATGCAAAGTTCTGTTTTAGGCAACGCATAGATAAGATTCGACTCCCCTTCGGTAAACGAAAGAGGCACCTGTGACATAACTTTTAAGGTTAGCACAAACAGGATGGAGATAAAGAATAGCTTTTTCATTTTATTCAACGTTTAAAGATATAACTTCGTGATAGGATCTTCGATGATATGATTTAAAGAAGATATGATTACATGATATTACAGGAAATGATATAAAGAATAATATCGCCGAAGGCTAATATCATCAAAGATCATATCATGCAGTAATATCACCGAAGGCTAATATCATCAAACATCATATCATGCAATAACATCGCCGAAGGCTAATATCATCGAAAATCATATCATTTTTTCACTTTTGCCTTTGCCTTTGCTTTCGCTTTTGGCTTAGCAGCAGCTTTCTTTTCAGGTTTGGCAGCCGCAGCTTTCCTTCCGAAAGGTTTCTTTTTATTGGCTGCCTCGGGTTGAGCGGCAATCAGTGCCTGACAATCCTCTAAGGTCAGTGTGGCCGGGTCAGTAGTCTTTGGAATTTTATAATTCACCTTATTGCAGGTAAAATAAGGTCCAAATCGTCCGTTTAGCACTTGTATTTCGCTATTTTCGCCTAAAGTCTGAATAATACGGTTCTTTTCAACTTCCCTCTTTTCCAGAATAATCTCTATGGCACGTTCAGCTGTGACATCCATTGGATCATCAGTCTTTGGCAACGAATAGAAAGTAGCATCATGACGAATATAGGGTCCAAAACGACCAATGGCAACCGTCATAACCTTATCTTCAAATTCACCCGCTGTACGGGGTAGTTTAAATAATTCAAGAGCATCCTCCAACGAGATACTTTCAATGGACTGGTCGTGACGTAAAGAGGCAAAAACAGGCTTTTCTTCTTCCTCCACGGTACCAATTTGTGCCAGCGGGCCATATTTACCAATTTTCACTGATAACTGGCGGCCACTTTTAGGATCAACCCCAAGAATACGTTCTCCAACCTGACGTTCGGAGTTCTTCATGGTGTCTTCAACAATAGGATGGAATTTCTTGTAGAATTTATCAATGACCATGTTCCACTTTATTTTCCCATCGGCAATGCTGTCAAATTCCTTTTCAACATCAGCCGTAAAATTATAATTGAGGATTTCAGGGAAGTTATCAGTTAAGAAGTCAGTTACAACAGTACCAATATCGGTAGGAAACAATTTAGATTTTTCGGCACCTGTATTTTCTGATTTTATTTGATCGGTAAGCTTTCCGGCTTTAAGTGTTAATACATTTATATCCCGTTTGTCAGGCTCACGATCGCCTTTTTCGACATACAAGCGGTTTTGAATGGTCGAAATGGTTGGGGCATACGTGGAAGGACGGCCTATGCCAAGTTCTTCCAGTTTACGCACCAGACTGGCTTCAGCATAACGCGGTGGCTTTTGTGAGAAACGTTCCTGTGCAACGATTTCGACAGTAGATAGTTTTTCACCACTCTTCATAGACGGCAATAATGATTCGTCAACGGTGTCGGTATCATCATCGGTCGATTCCATATATACTTTCAGAAAACCATCAAACACAATCACTTCGCCTGAAGCCACAAACTGATGCTTGCTTCCGGATACCTGGATATAGATGGAGGTCTTTTCCAGTTCTGCATCCGACATCTGCGAGGCAATAGTCCGTTTCCAGATTAATTCATATAATCTTTTTTCCTGAGCAGTACCTTCTACCTTGTGGGCGTTCATATAAGTAGGACGAATCGCTTCATGTGCTTCCTGCGCCCCTTTGGTTTTTGTATTGAACTTGCGTGTATGAACATATTTCTGTCCGGCCATGCTGATAATCTCAGCTTTTGAAGTACCTAAAGCAAGATCTGACAAATTTACAGAATCGGTACGCATATAGGTAATCTTTCCGGCTTCGTACAACCGTTGAGCCACTTGCATGGTCTGAGCTACCGAATACCCCAGCTTACGGGCTGCTTCCTGTTGAAGGGTCGAAGTTGTAAAAGGAGGTGCCGGAGATTTCTTTGCCGGCTTGGTAATAATATTATCAATACTGAACTGTGCATTCTTGCAAAGCTCCAGAAAAGCCATTGCTTCGGCCTTGGTATTAAAACGTTGTTGAAGTTCTGCTTTCAGCTCTACCGGTTTTCCATGGACATCTACCGAAGTAAAAATAGCACTGACACGATAGGCAGCTTCAGCCACAAACTGGTTAATTTCACGTTCACGTTCCACAATAAGACGAACTGCAACAGATTGCACACGACCGGCAGAAAGTGACGGACGCACTTTACGCCATAATATGGGGGATAGTTCAAAACCTACTATACGATCCAATACCCGTCGTGCCTGCTGGGCATCTACCAAATTAATGTCAATATCACGGGGAGTTTCTATAGCATGCAGAATAGCGTCCTTGGTAATCTCGTGGAATACAATGCGGCGGGTATTATCTGTTTTCAACTTCAGCTCCTCGTACAGGTGCCAGGCAATAGCCTCTCCCTCACGGTCCTCATCGGAAGCGAGCCATACAGTTTCGGCATCCTTGCTTGCTTTTTTTAATTCCGATACCAGTTTTTTCTTATCAGTCGAAACAACATATTGTGGTTCATAGTTATTTTCGAAGTCAATGCCAATTCCTTTTTCAGCCAGATCACGTATATGTCCGAAGCTGGACATTACGTGATAATCAGTCCCGAGGAATTTTTCTATGGTTTTGGCTTTCGCCGGAGATTCTACAATAACAAGGTTTTTAGACATATTTTTGTTTCGATAAGTGAACTTTGGTTGAAATCGGGTGCAAAATAACAAAAACAAGTTGGTACCAGCCAAATTTTCAGGCTATTATTTTTGTTTTTTATTGAATTTGGTCGAAAAATGGGGGCAGAAATTAGTTATTATACTTTGTTTATCACGTTAAAAGGAGTAAAAGGGCTTAAAGAAACGAAAATGTTTATTTATCATTTTTCAAATTTAAAGAGAATGTTTAAAAGCAATTAATACTTTTTAGTTCTTAAACCCCTCACCCTAATAAATAACAGAACATCGTAAAATAACATCTTTAATAATGAACTTATGTTCAAAACTATTTCTATCTTTGTACTTTCAAATCACACAAAAATTAAAATGCCACGTCCAAAACAAGACCGAAAAATATGTAATCCCCCTTTAATGCAGGGATTTAAGCCCTTTGGCATTCCACGCCACCTATTAAGCTCTGTTTCGTTATTATATGATGAATATGAGGCAATCAGGTTGCTCGATTACGAAGGCATGAACCAAGAGCAGGCAGCCGTGCAGATGAACGTTTCACGTCCTACAATGACGCGCATTTACGAAAATGCTCGTAAAACCATTGCACAGGCACTCGTGGAAGGTAAAATGATTGTAATAGAAGGTGGAAATGTGCAGTTTGAAAAACAATGGTTCCGGTGTAACCGATGTTTTAAACTGATAGGTGGCCTGGAAAATCATGTCCGCTGTAAAGACTGCAAAACCTTTTGTTCTGAGGAATTAACGCCAATAAATAAAGCATGACAAATAATTTTAGGCAAACAAAAATCATAAATTTAAACGATTAAAAATGAAAGATACTTTTGTTGCAAAAGCAGCTAATTGGGATAGTCCTGACAAAATAGACATGACCACTAAATTTTTGAATGAAATGCTGTTCCATATCAATCCACAATCAAGCTGGAAAGCAGTGGAAATTGGTGCAGGTACAGGTTTAGTCGGTCTTAATATTGAGCCATTGGTAAGTAAAGTGGTTATGGTAGACACCTCTGAATCCATGCTTGAAGTATTAAAACAGAAACTACACAACGGCAGTAAAGTAGAAATACTGCATGGAGAAGTATTTGATTACAAAAATCAAGATATTGATCTGGTATTCTCGGCTATGGCATTTCATCATCTCTCAGATGTAGAGAAGACCTTACAACATCTAGCAACCATTACCAAACCCGGTGCATGGGTGGTTGTGGGCGATTTGGCAACTGAAGATGGTTCGTTCCACCGCTTTGAACCCATACCATATTGTGGATTTGATACAACCATTTTATCTAAACAATTCGTTCAAGCAGGATTTGATGTGAAATTAGTAAAAGTATACAATGTCATAACCCGGATAATTGACGAAAGAGCAACTAACTACGAGCAATTTATATTGATTGCAAAACGATTATAAAAACAAAATGAAAATGAAAATTGCAGTACCAACAAAAGAAAACAACCAAATTGATGCACATTTCGGGCATTGTGAATTCTATCGTATTTACACAGTCTCAGATCAAAATCAGGTTATCTCCAATGAAAAAATGGATTCACCACAAGGATGTGGTTGCAAGTCGAATATAGCCGAAGCATTTGAAAACGATGGAATAAAGATCATGTTAGCAGGTGGCATTGGTGATGGTGCAGTAAACAAGTTAAATGCACACGGTGTTAATGTTATTCGTAATTGCCAGGGCGATGTGACGGAACTTGTACAACAATACTTAGCGGGGAAAGTACAAGATAGCGGAACAAATTGTGCGGCTCATTCCGATGGGCATGAAGATGGACATGTTTGCAGTCATAACTAATCAGCAGGCTATATGATTGTGCACGAGTACAAATTTAGAGTGACCTATCCTGATACGGATAAAATGGGAACTATGCATCACGCAAATTATGCAAAATATTACGAAGCAGCTCGTTGGGAGTTGTTTCGCAGTATTGGGGTTCCTTATAATTCAGTGGAAGATGCAGGCGTTATGTGTCCAGTAATTCGTATGAATTTCAAGTTTATAAAAGTGACTCGCTATGACGAACAACTCACTGTTATAACAACATTGAAAAATATTAAAGGTGTACGAATATGGTTTGAATATAAACTTTATAACGATCAAAACGAATTGATCAATGAAGCCGAAACAGAATTGGCTTTCGTAGGTAAAGATAATTGGAAACCTTGTGCAGCTCCTGATTTCTTAATGTCAGCCATTGCAGAGAATTCACGATCAAAAGTAATTCAGAAATAACTTCACAAACCATGTTTGATTTTCGCTTAAAAGTGTTTCATACAGTTGCCAAACGCCTTAACTTCACGAAGGCAGCAGATGAGCTTTGCATTACTCAACCGGCAGTATCCAGGCATATTCAGGAAATAGAGAATTACTTTAAAATAAAGTTGTTTGACCGCAACGGAACTAAAATAAACCTGACGGAAGCCGGTGAAACCTTACTGCAATATACCAACCAACTGTTTACTGTTTACAGCAATCTGGAATTTGATTTAAATGCTCTGAATCTAAGACACAAAGGCAAACTGCGGATTGGAGCAAGTACCACAATAGCTCAATATGTATTGCCACCTGTATTAGCTGCTTTTCATAAAAAGTTTGCCGACATAAAGGTTACGTTAGTGATTAACAACACCGAGCAAATTGAACTGGCTTTGCAAAATAAAGATATTGACTTTGGAATTATTGAAGGACAATCCAAAAATGCTTCTTTTAAATATACCGAATTCATTAAAGACGAAATAGTGCTGGTGGCAAACAGCCATCATCCGGCAGCTAAAAAAGAGATAATTCAACTGGATGAATTATTGGAAACATCACTATTGTTGAGAGAACCCGGTTCGGGAACATTGGAAGTGATTGCACATGCATTAAAGCCGTTGAATATTAAAATTTCTCAACTTCAAACAGAAATGCAATTAGGAAGTACCGAAAGTATAAAATCATATTTATTACATTCAAATTGTATGGCTTTTCTTTCCATATATTCCATTTTAAAAGAACTTAAGAACAAAGAAGTTACTATTATAGATGTGAATGGGCTTACCATAGAACGGAATTTTCATTTTATACAATCACATGGTGAGGCAGAAACTCTGCCAGACTTGTTCATGAAATTTGCCCAACACTATAACCTGAAGTAATAAAGCATTACAAATAACTATTTCTTTGCTATTTAAATCCTGATTACCTTTGCAGCCTCAACAAATAAGGAAATCATACTAAAACAAGGAACAATGAACGACAAAGAGCAACAAGCAAAAACCCCATTTTCAAACAATATCCCAATAAAAAAAATCATATATGTCGTTGCAGCTGTATTTTGTTTAACCCCAATTGTTTCACCACCATTTGCATTATTGCTCGGGCTGGTTTTTGCCCTCACACTTGGGACTCCTTTCCCTACATTCAATAAGAAAATGTCCAAATACTTGCTTCAGGTTTCTGTTGTAGGATTGGGGTTTGGCATGAATTTACTCGATTCGGTCAAAGCGGGTTCTGACGGAATGCTTTTCACCTTATTTTCAGTGGTAAGCGTTATGCTGGTAGGCATTATGCTTGGCAAATGGCTTAGGATTCCGAACGTATCAGCTTATCTGATTGCTTCGGGTACAGCTATATGCGGTGGAAGTGCCATAGCGGCAGTGGGTCCTATTGCCAAAGCAAAGGATAGTGAAATGTCAATTTCACTGGCTACCATATTTGTATTGAATGCAATTGCCTTGTTTTTATTTCCGGTATTAGGTCATTGGTTACATCTCTCTCAACATCAGTTTGGATTGTGGGCAGCCATTGCCATTCATGATACAAGCTCGGTGGTCGGTGCAGGTGCTACTTTTGGTGAAGAAGCTTTAAAAGTGGCTACTACCGTAAAATTGACCCGTGCTTTATGGATTATTCCCCTGTCTATATTCACTTCATTCTATTTTAAATCAAAAGGTGATAAGGTATTTATTCCCTGGTTTATCTTATTTTTTATCGTAGCCATGGTATTAAACACCTACCTGCATATCCCAACTGTCCTGACACATGGGATTGTATCTGTTGCCAAACAATGTTTAACACTAACACTTTTCTTTATTGGGGCAGGCCTGTCGCGTTCAGCACTTAAAATGGTAGGAATAAAACCGTTTGTTTTAGGTGTAACACTCTGGTTCTTTATTGCCATTATCAGTCTGACCTTTATATATTTAATGTATTAACGGCTAAGAACACAAGCCAAGAATCAGAACTAAAAACACGATCGATCATCAAAAAGAGAGGCATGAACAAAGACGAATTAGAAAAAAGGACAAAACAGGCAATTATCTTTTTCGAAGAAGGATATAATTGCTCACAGGCTGTTTTTATGGCATATTCCGACCTGTACGGAATTGAGCAGGAAACAGCAGCTAAACTTGCGACTTCGTTTGGTGGTGGCATGGGACGGCTAAGAGAGGTATGCGGTGCAGTGTCTGGCATGTTTTTAGTGCTTGGATTACAATATCCTTTCATCAACACTAAAGATAAGGTTAGCAAAAACACCAACTATAAGGTCGTTCAACGAACTGCAAACGAATTCAAATCGATTATGGGGTCGTATATCTGTGCTGATTTACTCAAGCTTAAACAGAAGCTGCAAAGTCCTGAATCGGCGGAGCGAAATGAAGACTATTATAAATTTCGTCCTTGCACACGCTGCGTAGCTTTGGCAGCTGAAATTGTAGGGAAAGAATTGACTCTCGAAAATTCAGAAAGAACTTAAGCTAATAAAAACAGGAAACATCTTCAACTTATCACTAAAAAAAACGACCAATGATAGAAATAGGTTTATTAATTTTCGGAATTGTCGTAGGTATCTTATCCGGTTTATTCGGTATTGGTGGAGGTATTGTGTTGGTTCCTTCACTGATTGTCTTTTTTGGCATGGATATTCTCGATGCGAATGCCACATCACTAGCTGCCATGTTGTTACCGGTAGGAATTTTAGGCGTTATCTCCTATTACAAAGCGGGACTCATTAAAGTCCGGGAATCTTTATGGATTGCGTTAGGATTATTTTTGGGCTCATTTGTTGGAGGTGACTTAGCTGTGAATATCAGCGAGAGCCTGTTAGCTAAGTTATATGCCGGGATTCTGCTGTATATTGCATTAAGCTATTTCGATCTCTTTTCATATCTCAGAAAAAAAAACAAACCAAAAACAGTTGAATATAAAATAGTTTCAAGACCTTTATGGATGTATCTTATAATGGGCATTGGTGCCGGAATTTTTGCCGGACTTTTTGGCAAAGGCGGAGGAATTGTTATTGTACCTTTGCTTATCGGTATTTTTCATTATAACCCCAAAGCGGCTGCAGCCACTTCATTGGCAGCTTTGCAATTACCGGTAGGTTTGCCAAGTGTGATTATCTACGCCAACAACGGGCATTTAAATATCCTATATGCGGGGCTAATTGCTCTTGGTATTTTAGTCGGAGCCTTTTTCGGTTCTAAACTGGGGATAAAACTTCCTTCGGCAATATTCAAAAAAGTGTTTGCTGTTTTTTTACTGGTTGTAGCAGTTTATATGGTTTCTAAATATATTTAGCCTAGTTTTAAAATAGCTACCTATGAAAGCAAATTTTGATACACTAGTCAACGAGAACCGCCCGGTCATCGTTGATTTTCATGCCCTGTGGTGCGGCCCCTGTAAAGTACAGTCACCCATTTTAAAACAGCTAGCCAATGAACTTGGTAAAAAAGTCAAGGTCATAAAAATTGATATCGATCAAAATCAGGCAATAGCCACGCGGTATCATATTCAGAGTGTCCCTACTTTAATGATATTTAAAAACGGAGAGGTAAAGTATCAGCAAGCAGGCGTGCATACAAAACTGCAACTAATGAACATTCTGCTCAAATTATAATTTTTGAACCTGAAATTTTACGAGTAATGTCTTTAATCAAAAATGTCTCCATACCTTTAGAGTATTAATTACCCCAATTTAGAATTCAGACTTTGCCAACTGCCACCATTATGCACGTTGATAAAACCATTCGAAGCAAGAATACCTTTTGCAGATGCACTTCTCATGCCAGAAGCACAACAAGTAATGATGGGTCTTTTCTTATCTTTTAATTTGTGCAGGTTGCTGCTCAGTTGTTCAACAGGAATATTGACTGATCCCCTGATATGGCCTGTTCCATATTCACCTTTAGTACGAACATCCAAAATAATTGCACCTTCTGCTACTAATTCAGAAAAGTTTGCCTTGGGACGAATGCCCAGTATTTTTTTTATGGCTGCTAACA
>Ga0302208_10000183_pt1 | contig 32903 bp, 22 predicted proteins | sample II_Fen_E2_3_FD_194577 | JGI IMG/M metagenome (GOLD analysis project Ga0302208, IMG submission 194577) | Peat permafrost microbial communities from Stordalen Mire near Abisko, Sweden - II_Fen_E2_3 | ecosystem: Environmental > Terrestrial > Soil > Wetlands > Permafrost | place: Sweden: Abisko...
TCAAATTAAGGGTTGAACTCTTAGTTCGAATAAATATCTAATTAAAATGATTTAATATTTCCGCACGATCATTATTCCCATTTGAAACAAGCTTTTGATGGTTCAGATACTAAGGATGATATTTGCGCAAGTAATATTCAAATTAATCAACTCAATTCATTTACTGATATTCATGCAATGATCAAATGGAAGAAGTTGATTGGATTATACCACTATTCATCTAATGAGATAAATTCAGTCTATTCTATCTAAAGCACAAATAGGAGGCCTTATTTTTGTCAATCACAAAGAACATATTCTGGCATGTGGACCAATATCAAGATTCCTCTACGATAATGAAATAGAGAAACTAATCTGAACTCTAATTACAGCCTGTTTTAGAGGATATTTTGCATCATGAATGCAAGAAGACGGTAAAATATACTTAATGGACATAGAAGCAGCTCGTCCAATGAAGTAGAGCTAAACAGAATGAATCCACAGAGCCAATTTCAGCTGTACCGAAGTTGTTTTATGGACAAACTAAAGAGTTTATCTGCTTGATTAATGGAGAGCTTAAGATTGAACCAGGTGAGCTCGTATAATATGTAGTTGATTCGTATGAATCTATTTATGAAACGGATATATTCCTAAAATTTGAAAATGGGGTTTTGATTATTGAGAAGATAGTCAATAATGCAATTTAAGAATAAATTAAGATTTTTCGTTCACTATCAAAAGAATACCTTTAAAACTGGCTCTAATCTCTGGCAACTTAAATAAATATCAGGGATTTTTTGTCGAATATACCAGTAAAATAAGGTAAATGCAAAAGATATGGGGATAATATGGAGGAAACCGACTCATCGAAAGTAAAAAGCCATTGTAAACATTTAGTTTACAATGGCTTAATTAAAATATAAAGTGACCCCGATGGGATTCTAACCCATGACCTCCAGAACCGGAATCTGACGTTCTATACAGCTGAACTACGGAGCCTTTTTAAGGACTGCAAAGGTAACAAATTATTTCAATTCCGAAAAGAATCCCGAAAGTTAAGACAGAAAATCACAAAAGAGAGGAAATAGCTGCCTACCTCCTCTTTTCTAAATTACTTTTTTATATTTACTACCTACTACCAACTATTGACTTATCTCCGGCTTCCGCCCATGAAAATCATAATGTAATAGACCAATGCAGCAAGTGATCCAAGTGCAGCCACTACATACGAATAAGCAGCAGTTTTAAGGGCATCCTTTGCCTGGTCGTGGGTTTCGTAATTGGTAATGCCGGCTGTATTCAACCATACCAGAGCACGCTGGCTGGCATTTATTTCTACGGGCAGGGTGATAAAACTAAACAGGGTGGTAATGGCAAACAAGACGATTCCTGCCAGCAAAAGCTGAGGAAAAGTACGTACAAAAATAATTCCTGCCAATAATAACCATTGCATCCAGGTGGAAGCAAAGCTCACTACCGGAACCAGTTTAGATCGTAAGGCAAGCGGAGCATAAGCAGTGGCATGCTGTACGGCATGACCGCATTCGTGGGCTGCAACAGCTGCAGCAGCAACACTGCTTGAGGCATACACATTTTCACTCAGGTTAACGGTCTTGGTTGCCGGGTTATAGTGGTCGGTAAGATGACCGTTCGTTGAGATAACCTGAACATCATAAATCCCGTTATCGCGAAGCATTTTTACTGCCACATCCTTTCCTGTCATACCACGTGGAATGGGAATTCTTGAATAACGTTCAAACTTCGATTTCAAACGGCTTTGAATTAACCAGCTAACCAAAGCAACCACACCGAAAATAATATATCCGATAAACATAGATTGTTGTATTTAATTGTTTGTAAGAATAAATATTCAAAATCCATGCCAATTGACAAATTTATAACTATTGACAAATTGGCATACTGATTTATTTTAATAAATCACGTGCAAAGTTAATTGCTTTTTTCAGTATCCGGTCAACTTGACGGATTAATTTTACATAAGATAGTATTAAGAATTATTGCTTTATTATTTTGAATAGTTTCAGGTTCTTAACGTTGTAAATCTGGACAACATAAACACCTGGCTGATAAGCGGCCATATTCAGTTGAAGCAGGTTGGAGGTATTCATGCTGACATTCTCAACTGTTCTTCCGGCTACATCCATAATCCGTACATTTGTCCCTTCCAAAAGATTATCATTCTTAATGGTCAGTGTATTCTGAACAGTAGTAGGAAATACAGATATGGAGTTGTCCGGATTATCGGGCAAGGCAGTTATTCCTTTTGAGATGGTAACATGATCGCCGGATTGTATCCCGTTTTTATCGGTCATTGTTTCTAGCGACAGTTGGCTTGGAATCGTCATCCTGGTTTGATCGGTAAGTACCGGTACATTTGGTTCATTTTCTAATATAACGGTATAAATATCGGCATTCCCAGGGAAAAAATGTACCACCATAAATTGATTGAACGCCCCATATCCCCGGGTCCACGATCTAGGATTATCGGCAGCGTATAGGGGAGCACCCCAACCACCCTGACCGAAATAGACAATGCCATTTACATCGTCGCGGACAAAGCCCTGATCGTTACCAGATGCCGATGAACTCTTAATGGGCCAGGTCATACTAAAAACATGCGCATCGGCCTCCTGTACCAGTTTAACATTGTACTGCTCGAAGAGTGGAACCCATTGGAAATATTCATCCTGATTGTTCGTTTTTACACTTGCAAGAGGTCTGACAGGAAAATGATATTGCGCTAAATTCCAGGTAGTTGAATTTCCATAACTCATTAGCTGACCCTGTAACCACGCTGTTTGAGGAGTAAGATCAGGGATGTTTGAATTCAGGCTGTATACCCTGAGCAGTGTGCCTCCAAATGGTAGAGAATGGTAGTTATTTTCAATATTCCCATCGTTTGGAGTATCGTACAGATTGGATATATTTACCACCCCTACTTCATGATTCCCTTCTGCCACCACAATTGGGGTAATGCGCCCATCGGTAGCAATCGTATTGCCCCAGTCGTCGAACCAACTCTGCAACTCGGCTGCACTGCCACTATCCGTAAGATCTCCATCAAATATGACAGCCTGGGGACGAAGCTTGGCAACAAGTTTGAATCCAATTAACCGTACGGCAATGCCTGAACGTGTATCAGCTCCGCACACCAACGACAGAGGTTGGGAAGGATCATTTGAAATGGTTTGAAATGAATAGCGTTGTCCGGCTCCTTCACTGTCTTTAATTACAAAATAGTAGACTGTATTGGGTGTTAATCCGGATAAACGGACAAATGTATTTTTCATTCCTCCATCGTTAGTAGTAAGGGCAGGTGTTGCCTGTGACGGATAAAGGTTCCAACTGGTGCCGTTATCAACTGTACCATAATAAAGAACAGGTGAGTTCCCTGAATACTGATCCCATCCAATAGAAATAGTTGTGGACGGATCTGTACGATATGAAGCTCTAATGCGTCGGGTTGCAGGATATAAAGAAGTTATAATTGCGCAACCCATTATGAGGATTAGTATTATCTTTTTCATAATGATAAGAACTTTAATTAATTAAAAATGAGCATTTTTTCTTTTTATTCTACAGAATTCATGTCATTAATTCATGTGAGTTCTTTATACTACTACCAGTTATACAAACTACAAAATTAACTGTAAAGTATCAGTAGTGATCAAGTTTCTTTGTTGTAAATTATTTATATGCAACAATAAGTAAACAAATTTGCAAACGCACCTCAGCTTTAAAGATATTCAAACAAACAACTATAAATCAAACAGTAAAGTGCATGGCTACAGAACTCACATTAACACTCAATGTGTAATAACAAAAAAAAGAGAACAACATTTCAAAGAATGTTGTTCTCTTTTTAGAGAGTATTATTGAATATTATACTTCCTGGTAACGTATAATGGTTTGTTCCCGGTCGGGACCAACTGATACAATTTTAACAGGAACTTCCAGTTCTTCTTCCAGAAAACTTAAGTATGCATTGAATTCTTCAGGAAATTCATCCTCATTTTGCATCTTAGTCATATTTGTTTTCCAACCCGGCAATTCAACATAAACAGGTTCGGCTCCATCATTCAAGTCATATGGAAATTTCTCCACTTCCTGTCCATTGATGTTATATGCCACACATGCTTTAATGGTATCAAATCCATCCATTACATCGCTCTTCATCATGATCAGTTGGGTAACCCCGTTAATCATGACTGCATATTTCAGGGCAACTAGGTCAATCCATCCACAACGACGCGGGCGGCCTGTAACTGAACCGAACTCATATCCGATCTTACGCATGGTATCACCTGTTTCGTCGAACAATTCCGTTGGGAAGGGACCACTGCCAACACGGGTACAATAGGCTTTAAAAATTCCGAATACCTGTCCGATATTACCCGGAGCAACGCCTAAGCCAGTACAGGCACCAGCACAAATGGTATTGGAAGAAGTCACAAAAGGATACGAACCGAAATCAATATCGAGCATTGTGCCCTGGGCGCCTTCAGCTAATACTTTTTTACCTGCCTTCAATGCGTCGTTTACAAAATGTTCACTGTCGATCAGATCAAAGCGTTTAATGCATTCTATTCCTTCGAACCATACTTTTTCAAGTTCAGGAAGGTCATATTCGAAATCGTATTGTTTCAGTATCTCGATGTGGCGGGCAATTGCCGTATTGTATTTTTCTTCGAAATTATGAAGAATGTCACCTACACGAACCCCATTGCGGCTTACTTTATCAGTATAGGCAGGTCCGATTCCTTTACCCGTAGTCCCTATTTTGGAATTTCCTTTTGCCGATTCATAAGCAGCATCGAGCAACCGGTGTGTAGGTAATATCAGGTGTGTCTTCTTTGAAATCTTCAACCGTTCGGTCAATGGATGACCGGAAGCTTCCAGTGCATCAACTTCAGCTTTAAACAGGGCAGGATCAAGAACGACACCATTACCAATGACATTAATCTTGTCACCCTGGAAAATTCCGGAAGGTATTGAACGCAATACAAACTTCTTCCCTTCGAATTCCAATGTATGACCGGCATTCGGGCCACCCTGAAAACGCGTAATTAGATCGTAATTTGGGGTAAGTACGTCAACTACTTTTCCTTTTCCTTCATCTCCCCATTGAAGACCTAACAGAACATCTACTTTCATTTATTTAAAATAATATATTTATGAGCTAATATTCAATCCGGAATAATATTAATAATACTATTATTCAAATTGAATTTTTAAGTAATTCTTTACATTTACTACAATATCCATAGAGATACAATGAATAATGCGAGGTAGAAAAATGAGCAAATTTGCGGGATTGAATGGATATCCTGAGTGATTTATCCGAGAATTCCTTTACTTTTCCACAGTTAGTACAAATCAAATGATGATGCGTATTATTCCCAAAGGCTTTTTCGTATTGGGCAAACTGACCTCCAAGCTGGTGTTTAATAATCAGTTTACATTCCAGTAAAAGTTCAAGGGTATTGTATACGGTTGCCAGACTGACACGATAATCTTTCTGCATTATGTTGAACAGAATGTCAGCATTAAAGTGTCCGTCATAGGAGTAAATATGTTCCAAAATAGCATATCGTTCGGGCGTCTTACGATGATGATGCTTTTTGAGATAATCGGTGAAAACCTCTTTAATTACTTCGTATGAATTTTCTTCTTTCATCAATAAAAATTGTGACCAACAAAAGTACATTTTTTTACGCTATTCATTGCTATAAATTATTCAAAAATAATATTTCTTGTTTCACTTCATTTAAAATATATTGTTGTCCGATTGATGATGTACGGGAGATTGCCGTAATTTCTTTCAGAATGAAAGCGGCTGTTTCTTTGTCATTACGGCAAAACCTACTTAAACAAAGGGCTACAGCTTTATATAAATGAAAATTATTGGTGTTGGATATTTTCATTGCTTCACGGACAATATCAGCAATTTCATTTTGAGTCAACAGCATACCGATTCGTGCAGCCAGCATATACCCGGTAACCTGCATCCATATATTATCTGAATGAACCCAGTTTTCACAAAGTGTATTGGAATAGGGCAGCTTACTGAATAAATTCATGCAGGATTGTTCAATAATCTCAATCTGATTGAAACTTTCTACCCATACCTGAGCAATTTGAGGATTAAATGAACCGATAGGTTCCAATAAAGTGGCTATGATCATTGTTTCACGAATCTGAAGATTCCAGAGACGTTGGGCTAAATCATGACTTTGGGAATATCCGGCAGCAATTTCTTTGATACGCGGAATGGAAACTCCGTAGTTCTTTTTGTAGTGAATGCCATTTTGAGCCATCTGTTCGGATACAATTCCATTCATTGAGAGCCTTATTTTATGTTTTATTTCAACAATAAGAGCATCTAATTTCGGATTAACCAGTGTATACTTCATTTTCTTTTCATCATTATTTGTTGGGAGTTAACCTATTGCAATAAATCGCATGTTTTTTTTTAGAAAATAGTTGCACAAAATCATTTGCTGTATTATCTTTGCACTCAATAAACATGGTGGTTGTAGCTCAGTTGGTTAGAGCGTCGGTTTGTGGTACCGAAAGTCGCGGGTTCGAGCCCCGTCTCCCACCCATAGTTGAAATGCAATAAAAAGGAAGAACTGCTTAGTTCTTCCTTTTTTGTTTTTTGTCCGTTATTATCAGGTTTCTGTCAACCACATCAGTTGCCTGGTACAGATCCACAAAATCATACCCTGCTTTGGATAGTTCAACCAATAAAGAATATAACCGGGGATAGAATTTATCCTGCCTGCGCACATCGGTACCCAGATGAAAAAGCATAATATTTCCGTTAAGTCCCAGCTTCGATTCAACCTGCATGATCCTGCTATATATTTCATTGCTTGAATAATACTTATCCCGCATTTCAGGAATACTGTAATCAGCATTGGAAAGTGTGCCGGGTGTAAAGTTCACCAGTTGCAGTCCAATCTCCTTACACCACTGACTTATACTGTCGTTGTACCATTCGTTGGGAGGCAGATAAAAAGGCGCTTGACTTTTATGGATGCCGGATTTCTCCATTTGATTGTAGTTGGCTTTTATATCAGTCAAAAACTGAGTTTTACTTACAACCAATGAATCCCGTTTCTGCCAAGAGCAATAGAGTAAATGCTTATCGGAATTTCCTCCCAGATAATGATGATCTTCAAGCAAACCATTTATAATACTCTTATTCTTACCGTTTCTGTAAAAATCACCTGTAAAAAAGAAGGCTGCTTTAATGTTAAGCTTCCTGAGCGTTTTTCGAATTATTTTATAGCCATCGGTAAATTCATGTCCTGAGAAAACTAAACTAATTTGTTTTTTACTTTTATCGGTACGTGTAATTCCTCCATAGGTATACTCGTTGTTGTCAGCTGTTTTATTCTGAGCCCCTTCATGTTGTTTGCTCGATAGTAAATAAGTGAGTGAAGCTGTTCCGTCCATGGTGGGTTCGTTGGTCGAATAGTCGGCATAATCATTGTGATAAACCGCCATGTCCGATTGAAAACGTTCATAGACATCAGGTTTGGACAAATGAACGCCTCTCAGGCTTTTATAAATGCTGTTGTAAACAGGGCCATCCACTAATCCTCCTGAGATTGGAATGTGATTATTATGCCATAAGGCAGAATGAGGGTCGGTTGGAGAAGTGCCGATTTTAGGTAATCCAACAATCATACTTGTTCCCCAGGGATTCCTTCCAAAAAGCCAGTCGATCAATCCCGTCTCCATATCCAGGTAGGTAGAATCGTTTGTTAAAGTACGGTATAACCTGCATTGAGTAGCAAGGGCAGTGACCAGGTTGTTTGAACACCAGATGAAGGGGACACCTACCTTAAACGGATTTTCATTAGCCTGTATTTTCATGCGTTGAATGCCATTAAGCATATTCTCCAGAAACTCTTTCCGATAGCGTGGGTTTTCAACATTAGCAAGCATATAATGGCCTAAATTGATAAACGGATACCATTGGTAATGTCGTGCAGTATCAGAGCACATCCAGGGCGTCACGGGCTCCATACGGCCAAAATCAGCAGCTTGTTTCAGGTAGCTGCCATCATACGTCAACCTGTAAAGTTGTGCTGCAGCCAGCTCCATATCGTCGGTCCAGTTCTCTTCTTCATAAAAGTACGGGGATCTCCCTGGTGCTGTCTGGCAGACTCCCGGATATTTCTGACCATACTGATAAGCTGCTACTGCTTTTATGGCAAGACTATCCGCAAATCTGGGATAATATTTCCGCAACAATTCTGACCCCAGGCCAAAAGCTGACGAGTACTTACCGGCAATAGAGGCAATCCCTGTTGTGCGGTTTTTATTTATGAATAATCCCTGCGGTTTCCCGGTAGCCAAATAGACAGGCCTGCCTGTACCCGGACCCCATCCATAATCGACCTTATCTTCGAATGGTAAACGAAAGGAAGCATGATCCCTGTCATCGGCAATCTGAAAATACAACACTTCGTTGGAAGGGTTCATTCGTGCCAGCCAATCCAGGCCCCATTTAGCCTCATCTAGAATATCAGGAATACCATTCGGATTATTTCTACCGGCAGCATCATGTTTATCGGCAAATGAAGCTGGATTCATTTGATAGGCAAAAAGCATCTGATATACTGCATTCGCCGATGTGGTACCATACTGCAAATAATCGGATGCATCATGCCATCCACCCCGTACATCGACATATATTGACTGGTCAGGTTGTTGAAGTCCGGATTGATTTGTCTTTTTGGAAGATTTATTGGACGTGAGTTTGGTTATTTTTCCTGTAGCTGCATTTATTCCTAATCTGTACTCAGGTTCTGGAGTTTTGACAAATGTCTCACCTGTTACTACATATCCGTCGTATTGATGACATAGGGCATCAAGGGAAGGGTTATATCCGCACCGTTGCTGGCGCATATAATTTAATAAGAAATCGGCAGTACCCAGATAGACATTTTTATTTATAAAAATTGTAGGGGAGTAAATTAAACCGGCCTTAATATAAAAAGCACCCTGCTGCTTAAACGATGAAAAATCAAGGGTGTAGGTACTTTTAAAGGATTGGAATTCCCCAAAAGAACTGACACCAGAGAATGTTCCTAATTCTTCGTTGGTAAGTGCATCATGAATACTAAACTGGTTTATGGAAAGTGGAGTTTCGCTGATTAGTATCGCTTTCTTTTGAGAGTTTGGTAAATAACCTAACTGATTTATTCGAATCCAGGCATCAATGCCATAGGTGGACATACTTATACAGAAAGCATACAAGAATGCCAATACTATCCTTTTTCTCATGAATAGAATGCTTTTTTATGCAAATGTAACGGAAATAATCGGATTGGCAAATGAAAAATTATTGAGAAAAAAATATTACTTTTGTACCTTATTTTATTTTGTCCATTTACAATTAACACGAAAGAAATGAAAGTATTAAAATTCGGTGGAACGTCCGTAGGTTCAGCCGCTCGTATGAGAGAAGTTGCTAAGCTTATTTGCGATGGGGAACAAAAAATAGTTGTTTTATCAGCTATGTCGGGAACAACCAATAGTTTAATCGAGATATCCGATTATCTGTATAAAAACAATATTTCGGGAGGCCTCGAACGGATTAATACCCTTGAACAGAAATACTTTGACGTAGTTGATGACTTGTTTTCAACCCCCGAATTCAAATCGGAAGCTAAGATTATTACTAAATCACTCTTTGAATACCTTCGTTCGTTTTCTAAATCGATATTTACATTATTCGAAGAAAAAGCGATCCTTGCTCAGGGAGAATTGCTATCTACAACCATTTTTCAACTCTATCTGAATGAAATTGGTGAAAAAAGTGCGTTACTCCCTGCATTGGAATTTATGCGTATTGATAAAAATGCTGAGCCTGATTCTAATTTTATTGCCGACAATCTGGCAAAACAGTTATCAGAACATCAGGGAAACTCCATTTATATAACCCAGGGATTTATTTGCCGGAATATTTATGGCGAAATTGATAACCTGCAACGTGGTGGAAGTGACTACACAGCTTCATTAATAGGGGCTGCAGTAAAAGCAGAAGAAATCCAGATATGGACTGACATTGACGGAATGCACAACAATGATCCACGTTTTGTGGAAGGTACCCAACCTGTTCCTGTATTGCATTTCGAAGAAGCTGCCGAGTTAGCCTATTTTGGTGCTAAAATTCTTCACCCAACCTGCATATTACCTGCAAAACTTAATAACATACCGGTTCGGTTGCTTAATACCATGGATCCTACTGCACATGGCACACTGATCTCAACACAAAGCAAAAAAGGGAAGATTGAAGCTGTTGCTGCAAAAGATGGTATTACAGCAATTAAAATCAAATCAGGACGCATGTTATTGGCTCATGGCTTTTTACGCAAGGTATTCGAAATTTTCGAATCGTACCAAACGCCTATTGACATGGTTACCACTTCAGAAGTAGGAGTTTCTGTTTCAATAGACAACTCAAAACGGCTTGATGAGATAGTTAATGACCTGAAGAAATTTGGAACAGTTACTGTTGATAAAGAAATGGTCATTATTTGTGTTGTAGGAGATATGCCTTTCGAAAATGTAGGATTTCAATCCAAAGTAGTAAATGCATTGAGTGAAATTCCTGTTCGCATGATTTCATACGGTGGCAGTAATTATAATATTTCTTTCCTGATCAAATCGGAAGATAAAAAGAAAGCATTAAACGCCTTAAGTGTCGCACTTTTCAATTAAACACCAAAATTAATAAATTTCAGTTTTATTGACTGTGACGCTAAATTTTTATTTGCTGAATATGTTGATGAATGACTGATATCAAAAACAATATGATAAAAGCAAACTATCCTGTCCAAAAATTCAGCGAGATACAAACACCATTTTACTATTATGATTTGGATGTTCTTCGTAAGACTCTTACTGAAATAAGTCTCCAAGCTAATAAATCAGATTTCCATGTACATTATGCGTTAAAGGCGAACGTCAACAAAAGCGTACTGGCCGTAATAAAAGATGCAGGCCTTGGGGCGGATTGTGTAAGCGGAGGCGAAGTCCAGGCAGCTATCGATGCAGGAATATCCCCATCCCAGGTCGTATTTGCCGGCGTTGGGAAAGCCGACTGGGAAATTAATCTTGGCCTTGATAAAAACATTTTCTGTTTCAATGTTGAATCTATCCCTGAGCTGGAAGTCATTAACGAACTGGCAGGTGCCAAAGGAAAAGTTGCCCGCGTAGCATTACGTATTAATCCAAATGTAAGTGCCCATACACACCATTACATTACTACCGGGTTGAGCGAAAATAAATTTGGTATTAACATGCAGGATTTGAATCAGGTGATTGATTTATTTCCAACGTTGCCAAACGTAAAACTGATCGGCATACATTTTCATATTGGTTCCCAGATCACTGACATGTCGTCCTTCCAGGATTTATGTGTTAGGGCGAATGAACTTCAGGAACTCTTCATATCCCGTAATATTGTCCTTGAGCATATCAATGTAGGTGGCGGTCTGGGTATAAATTACGAACACCCCAACCATTTTACAATCCCTGATTTTGAATCTTATTTCAAGATTTTCCGTGATCATTTGACACTTCAGCCAAACCAGACACTTCATTTTGAATTGGGACGTGCAGTTGTGGCCCAATGTGGAAGTTTGATCTCCCGCGTATTGTATGTAAAGCAGGGAAGCTCGAAAAAATTTGTTATCCTGGATGCTGGGTTTACCGATTTGATTCGTCCGGCATTGTATCAGGCTTACCATCGCATTGAAAACCTAAGTTCCGAATTACCTGAGGTAGAATATGATGTGGTTGGTCCGATTTGTGAATCATCGGATACATTTGTCAAAGAGTACTATATGAACGAAACGAAACGGGGCGATCTGATCGCATTACGTTCAGCCGGTGCGTATGGTGAGATTATGGCATCCCAATACAATTTACGCAAATTACCCAAAGGGTACACGTCTGACGAATTGTTGAATAAATAAACAACACCCCTTAACTATATTCTCTAAATCTCCTCCAATCGGTTGGGATTTAGGGGCCAACTGAAACCTGAGATATGATAGAAATTTACGGTTTTTCATTTTCCCTGATAGAATTAATTGCTTTCGGAGTCTTGTGCCTGGCATTCTTTTATCAACTGTATTTTTATGTACGTTATGTGAATGGAGTTTTACGACTTCGTTCAAAAACAATTAGAAACAAGATTTCTTTTCTGACTGAACAACCACCCGTTTCCGTCATTATCTGCGCAAAAGATGAAGCCGATAATTTACGTCAGTTTCTACCTTTTGTATTACAACAGGAATATCCCGATTTTGAAGTTATCGTCATAAACGACGGTTCGACCGATGAGACTCAAACATTACTCAACAATTTGTGTGTTGAATATCAGAATCTCCGCTCAACCTTTGTTCCGGTAGGCGCCAATAATCTGAGTACTAAAAAACTTGGGTTGACACTTGGAATTAAAGCAGCCAAAAATGAATTATTGCTTTTTACCGATGCTGATTGTATGCCCGAAGATAATACATGGATTGCACGTATGGCCCGGAACTTTACACCTGAAACCGATTTCATATTAGGGTATGGTGCATATTTAAACAAAAGAGGTTTCCTTAATCGGTTAATAACATATGACACCTTATTTATTGCCCTCCAATACATGGGGATGGCAATTTCCAGGAAACCCTATATGGGAGTCGGTCGTAACATGGCTTATCGTAAAGAAACATTCTTTGCGCATAAAGGATTTGCTTCCACATTAAATCTTATTTCAGGTGATGATGATTTATTGGTGAATAAGGCAAGCAATTCAAAAAATACGAAAGTGGAAATTGCCTCCGACAGCATAACCTGGTCAGAACCTAATAAGACTTTTAGTGGTTGGTTTTATCAGAAAGAACGCCATTTATCGGTATCGTCCTACTATAAGGCATCCAGTAAATTCAGGCTGGCGATGGAACCAATGACCCGTGGGTTGTTTTATCTGGCTCTTATTCTATCGGCTGTAGTTGGGAACTTAATCACATTGATTGCCACAGCGGTGTTGTTTGTAACCCGATTAATAATCCAACTGGTTATCATAAACAAATCATCCAACCATTTTGGAGAACGAAAGTATATTTTTCTTTTGCCTGTATTCGATATTTTTCTTCCTTTGGTTAGCTTGTATATTCTTACCTTTGGCAGAATTACTTCACGGGGGAAATCTGTAAGATGGAAATAAAATAAGATTTAGTAACTAATAAAGATAACTTACCACCTTTGGTGTAAAATAAGACAAGACATTTTTTTGTCGTTTATACTATAATTTCCAGATAAATAAAAACTATTCATCCGATTTCAAAGGAAGTTATTTACATCAAACTCAGCAACTCTCTTAAAATCTGTATTTTCCTAAAAACATAAATCAGAATCTATCGTAGTCTGTTTATTCTAATCTTCCGAATATAATTAATAACACGAGATTTTTATGGTAAAGAAATTCTTTCAAAATGAAGACTGGTTGTCATTTTCTGCAGGTTTGCTTATAATAGTACTGGCTGTTATTGGAATACAATTTAGTGCTCCCAAATTTGGGTGGACTTCAATTAGTGATTTAACAAAACTACTTTCAAGCAGTTCAAATCTACTAAGTTTAAGTTTGACTGCAATTGTTATTTTTATTTTAGGTTTTGCCACAAAAATACTTCGCGCCAAGTCGAATATATCCATTATAATAAGTGTTTTATTAATATTATTACTAAGTTTTGCAAGTCAATTAATTGCCGGTTTTAAACCCATTAAATATTATGGATTTGAGTATGTGATCTTTGCATTACTCTTAGGCATATTCATTCGTTCGGTTTTTGGATTGCCAAAATGGCTCGAAGCAAATCTTCATACAGAATTTTTCGTAAAAACAGGTCTTGTGATTTTAGGTGCAGGAATCATTTTTGGAGATATTTTAAGTGCAGGTTCTTTAGGCTTAATTCAAGCTGTAGTAGTTGTAGTATCAGTTTGGTTTTTTGCTTTTTGGGTTGGTGGAAAATTGAAAATCGATGAAGAATTACGTCTAATGCTTGCCAGCGCAGTTTCTATTTGTGGTGTTTCGGCAGCCATTGCTACTGCCGGAGCAATAAATGGTGACAGCAAGAAATTATCATATGTTGTAAGCCTGGTACTTATTGTTGCGCTGCCAATGCTTATCCTTCTGCCGTTAGCTGCCACATGGCTGGGGCTTAATCCCGCTCAGGCAGGTGCATGGATGGGAGGTACTATCGATACAACAGGTGCTGTTGTGGCTTCTGGCAGCATATTGGGTGAAGTTGCACTTAAATATTGTACCATTGTAAAATTCTCTCAAAATGTATTGATTGGTTTTGCAGCCGTAGGAATTTCAGTATTCTGGGCTTTTAAAAATAAAAATACTGATAGTTCTGTTGATAAACAAAAGGTAGATTTCAAACTAATCTGGGAACGGTTTCCTAAGTTTGTTCTTGGTTTTATTATTGCCTCTGTTCTTTTTTCTTTTGTTGTAAGCGCAGAGATGGTTTCACAAACCAAAGATTATTTGAAAGGAATTCAAACTGCATTTTTTGCATTGGCATTTGTAAGTATCGGACTTGAAACAGATTTTTCGGTATTACTTAAAACAGGAAATGGACGACCTGCATGGACATTTATTATTGCACAATCTTTTAATATTGTTTTTACTCTTATATTGGCTTGGTTCTTATTCGCTAACATAAAGCAATAATAAGCTAATATAAAAATCCTACTCTATTCTGATTAACCTTACATAATCCAGCATAGCCTGATTAATTTCGATATTCATATTTTCATTTTCAGGCATGAATTTCAGTTTCAGGGTATGGGTTCCTTTTTTCAACCAGGCTCTAATTGCATTGCTGAATCCCCAGTTCGACCATTCTCCGATTCCACGCTGAGGAAATATCTGTGTGCTATTACGTACATCATCGATAAACAACGTCCGTATGGCACATTTATTTTCAGTGTTGGTTGGACCATTGCCATTAGCATACCTCCAATCAATGGCATAAAAGCCATCAACCGGTATTTGAATGTGCATTCCTGCTTCCCGATTCATTCTACGGCTAGTTTCAACAAAACCCTTTCCTGAAAAACCATGATAGGGCAGATTGGATTGACGAATATATTTTTCGACTTCATAAATATTAATAGCAGAATCAGGATATATCTGAATAGGTTCACTGGCAAAAGAGGTAATGTTATTTTTATCAACTGCCATTACCTGAAACTCACCGCATTCAACCGATGAAATACTCACTGATGTTGAAGTTATTTCATTCCACAGTTGTCCGTTTTTCAAAATCTGATAATTCATCGCACCGTCAATGGCTGGCCATAAAAGTTTTTCTTTTTCAACAACAGGCATTGGTGTAAGTGGTGATGATTCATTTTTTACCAGATTGATAGATTGTTTTTCCAATTCATTATTTGCAAGTATAATCTTCAATATATGTTTTCCGGTTAGAGTAGGTGAAACTACGGTATTTTTTTGTACTTTCCCATCCAGTACAAACGTTGCAATCCGATTTCCATATCCGGTTAACTCAATATCCAGGAGTGCTTTTCGATACGTAAAACCTTTCAGATTTCTGGTTGCAGACAAAACCCTGGGTACGAAAGGCTCAAAATGCAAGCCATTTTCTTCAAACCGGATACCGAACAACACTTTATGAATGACGCTGATATTTCCCGACAGGCTCCACAACATATTGCTTGAATTGATTTGTGTACCCGCATAATCACCATTATCAGCCACAAAATTTTCTTTATTGGTCAGGAACATGGCAGCTGCCCTGTAAATAGCAGCAATGCTGTGAAGTACACTTTCTTCATTACCCGTTTTAGCACCTGCCCATAACCAATAAGTTTGTACGAACGGCCAAACGGCATTGTTGTGGTAAGGAGGTATATCCCCAATTTGAGGATAGATACACGGAATCCCAAAATCCACCACAGGAACATGTTGCACCACTTCCTTTTGACGTGCGGCATCAGCTATATTGAATACAACACACAATGCTTCACCCAATGCTTCCGAACGGGGTGACAGTATCTGGTAATCCCGTCCATAAAGATACTGACCGTAGTAATTCTTTTCATGTATCCAAAGTTGTGAATTTATACCGGATTTTAATTCTTCTGCAAGCTGGTTGTATTTTTTACCGGTTTGTCTTTCGTTCATCAAATTGGCCATTTTGCCTGCTACCGTTAAAGCCTGATAATGCAATGCATTCGTGCCTAAATTCTTACTTTCAAAGATATCCACAGGTTGCATCCACCGTGGATAAGTTTGTTCACGCCAGTCGAGGAACGATGATTCTCCTTTTACTAGACTTGTTTTAGCATCATGATCAACCATAATATCATCTTCGATGGAATTTCTGATAATCGGATAGACTTTTTTAAGCCAGTTATGATCGCCTGTGACCTTGTAAATCTCCCAGGCGGCTACTGCCCATATCATGCGATCGGTGGAAGCAGGCCACGCACCACCTGTACCTGTATCCTGTATAATCCGTCCATGGACATTCACTTTGCGCATCAGGCTGTTCTGTGATACTTTGGGTTGCATATAGGCCATTGAAAGGATGATGCTGTAACTCACATCCCTGGTCCATACTCCCGGCCAGTCAATTCCTGTACGCAGGGTGCTGTCAGTTTCAATGGCTTTGGTCATTTCCTCAACGGACATATTGTACACAGCCGATTCCAGTAAATTGGGCGACTGGTATCGGGGGAAAGCAGAAATATCCCTGGTCAGTTTCCATTTCTTCAGTTTGCTGGCTTCTTCCTTAAGAGGGTTTAATTTCAATACCACTTCATAGATTCCATCACCATCCGGATCGGTGAGTTGTAAATCGGAATGATAGGTCAGGTTGTCAAAGTTCCAGACCATGGGAACCGTATTCCCAACAACATACACACCTTTAAAATCCGTTTTATAGATCTTAGTTCCATTGAAATTGGTATAATATCCGTTCTTCTCGAATTGGGCAAATACGAGTCGCATATCCAGCCGAATCTTCAACAAGGTATTCGGTTTTAAATACGTGTTGGCAGGTATCTTTTGTGGATCTTTAAATTGAGTGCCAAAAGTAATGACAGGCGTTTCGCTGGTTCCATTTTCACTCAGGCACACAAATTCATGGTTTACTCCCGGAAGCATTTCATTATCGAGCCCGTTTATCGAAAATTTAAATGTAATGAGTGGACTTTTAAAAGCTGTAGCCTGGCTCTGGTAATCAGAGTGCATTTCAGTTGGTGAAAGTGCTGTAGCCGTATATTTTCCCTGAACAACATGATTGGTATATACGCCAAATGCATTGGAGTGATAGAGTAGCTTTTCAGCACTTTGTCCCCATACGATTGCTTGCATACTAACAAGGAGTATTGCCAGGTAAAAATTTTTGCATTTCATATTGATAATTTTTAGACTTGCATGATAACTTTTCATTTATTTAGATCACAAAAATAACGAATAACTATTGAATCACAAATATTTGCAATCATCTTATTTAATCAGTCTTATTTAACCAGAGTATTTTCAAATCCGTTATTTCGAATTATACAAAAATGGCACATTCCGGATTACGAAATGTGCCATCATTGCAAAATGCTAATTGTCTGGTAACAATCTATATTTTTTATTTCAAGCAACCGGTTTTTCTATGACTTTTACTCAACAAGCTCAAACCTGTCCTTTAACCTGATATCACTGGAGGAAGCACCTATCATGATATCAAATTCACCCGGTTCTGCTGCCCATTGCAATTGCTGGTTAAAGAACGAAAGTTTCTCTTTATCAATTTTGAAAGTAACTGTTGTTGACTCACCTGCTTTTAGCATCACTTTTTTAAAATCTTTCAGTTCCAATACAGGTCTGACGATGGATCCTACCAGGTCGCGCAGATAAAGTTGTACAATTTCTTCTCCATCATATTTACCTGTATTTGTAACTATTGCCGTGACTTCCAGTTGCTCATTCGGCTTTATTGTCTTTTTACTCAGATGCAATTGACTGTATCCGAAAGAGGTATAACTTAATCCGTACCCGAATTCATATTTGGGGTAAATAGACAAATCGGTATACGCACTCCGGTAATGGTGGTCGCTGTCGTCTTGTGCAGGACGGCCTGTATTGAAGTGGTTGTAATAAATCGGTATCTGGCCTACACTTAACGGGAAGGTCATAGTCAGTTTGGCTGATGGATTATAATCCCCAAACAACACATCGGCAATGGCATTCCCCGCCTCGCTGCCAAGCCACCAGGTATAAAGGATGGCAGGTGCATTATCTGCCGTGTAATTGAAAACCAATGGTCGCCCGGCATTAATGAGCACCACTACCGGTTTTCCTGTTGCCAGCAAAGCCTTTAAAAGATCTTCCTGCACACCGGGAATCATTATATTACTGCGACTTTTTGCTTCTCCCGACATATCGCGCCGTTCCCCAATGCTCAGGATCACAACATCAGCTTGTTTTGCTACGTTTACAGCCTCTGCAAATCCCTCGCGGTTATCACCTTCGATGTCACACCCTTTTGCATACAACAGGGTTGACGAATTGCCCACTTTGTTTTTGAGCCCTTCCCATTGTGATACAACGTATGCTGAATCAACCCCGGGAACTTTAACATCCCAAAAACCTTTGTTTTGCATCACAGCCTTTACCAGCGGGCCAATAAATGCGATAGTCTTTGTGTTTTTGGATAATGGAAGCAGGTGTTGCTGATTTTTTAGCAATACGATACTCTTCCTGGCTACATCCCTTGCTGCAGCTACGTGAGCAGGATTATCCATTTCTTTCTGTTCTCTTTCTGCATTGCAGAACTTATAAGGGTCATCAAATAAACCAAGTTCGAATTTCTTCTTTAAAATCCGTCTTACGGCATCATCTATAAGAGCTACGGTTACTTTTTTATCTTTTACAAGTTGTGCAAGGTTGTTTTTATAATCCCGGCTTTCCATATCCATGTCGCATCCGGCATTCATGGCACTGCCTGCAGCTTCGTATTCATTTTTTACATTCCCGTGGTTTATCATTTCGCCTATTGCCCCCCAATCACTTACTACAAAACCTTCGAATCCCCATTTGCCTTTCAGGATATCCCTCAGCAAATATTTATTAGCGGTAGAAGGCACTCCGTTAAGGTCGTTAAAGGAAGTCATAAAAGTTGCTACTTTTGCATCTACCGTGGCTTTAAATGGCGGCAAATAAGTTTCCAACAGCTGTCTTTCACTCATATCGACAGAATTATAATCCCTTCCCCCGATCGCAGCTCCATAGGCCGCATAATGCTTCGTACAGGCCATTAATTGGTTTATTGCACCCGAATGATCTCCCTGAAATCCCATTACCCGGGCATAAGCTATTTTAGATCCCAGGTAAGTATCTTCCCCGGCACCTTCCATAACCCTTCCCCAACGGGGGTCACGGCTAATGTCGACCATAGGTGCAAATGTCCAGTGAATACCACCGGCACTGGCTTCTGTAGCAGATATCCGTGCAGATAATTCCATAGCGGTTAAATCCCAACTGCATGACTCAGCCAGTGGAATGGGAAAAGTTGTCTTATAACCATGAATCACATCTTGTCCAAACAGCAGTGGAATTTTTAACCGCGATTGCATAGCTATTTTCTGCCAGCTTCGCGTACGTTCCGCTCCCATACAATTAAGCAGTGATCCTACCTGTCCTTGTTTTACCTGATTGGTTTTATCATTATCGATGGTTACCGGACCTGTTGCTATCTGATCATCGTTGTACTGGTTCAACTGGCCGATCTTTTCTTCCAGGGTCATTAAATTCAGAATAGAATCAACCCGTTGATTGGTTGGTTTATTCTGTGCACGGGTAGTTTGACATAAAACAGCAATTGAAATAATGAAATAAATAATGCATCTGTTTAATCTTTCCATATAATTCTTGATTTATAATTAACTTATTTTTTATTTAATAAAAGAAATTCAATTTAAGTAGTATAAACAATATACTATCCTGTATTATATCTTTCATAAATTTTATCTTGTCCTTGTCATTATCCTGAAGTGGATGATATAGCATAACTAATCTCCTAAACCATTCATTCATAAATTTCTTACATATGGAGTTTATCCATGAAACATTCGTACTTCAGCACGAGAGAAATAACACTTATAACACTGATAAACAAAGCTTCAACTGACTTTAGCTACTTAGTGTCACAAAGATACTATTAATTTATATTCTTTTGAGGAATATCCTGCTTTTTTGAATTCCGGGTGCATTTTTTTACAGGACAGGGACATCTAAAGAAATTTTTCAAAAAACCGATAATTCATGATACTCCAACCAAGATGCACTTCCACTGCACAGCTAATTAAGCATACATGGTACATCATCAATATCCGTCTCACCGGTAATCAAATCAATCTTGCCATCAATACATTTGTTTGCTTCACTATCGTATTGAGCTCCGGCTTCAAGCATAAGGTTTCCTGTCGTGTAATTGACCGTAATCATTCCACTGCAAAGCGTATTGACATTCGCCTTTAGAATCAAAACAGCAAGTGCCTGATCCATTGAGTTAAACTTTAAATCCGCCGAATTAGACAATTTAGTTATAGAGGACGAAAATGCATGATTGTTGACAATTGACCGTATTTGATCTTTTGTTAGATAAACTCCGCGAGGAACGTTGAGGGTTGGATAATATAAATTTTTATCTTTTATTTTCACTATAAACTGATCGCAATTATAAGCTATGGCCCAATCAAGTTTAACTTTATAGCAAATATTGAAAGATACACCTTCATCCCAGCTGTCAATGCCCGACAGGCATAATTCAATATGTTCCGAAAAGAATTTTTCCGACAGGTTGTTTTTTTCCATAATCAGTTCTTTCCAGATTGATTGGTAAACAGCACACGTATCGGAGTTGCAGATCGTCCCCGGTGAATACAATTTCAGGTAATCGTATTCTCCTGCCTGGGTGCAACTCACCGTTTCAAGTTGCTTCGAAATGTCACAAGACGCCAGTGATAAAAACATGAACAGAAGAATACCTGATTTTGACCTTTTCATGTCAGTTTTCTTTTAATGATGCTTTTATGCACTATTTTGCTGCATGACCCGGTATTTTTCTCTAAAATTTAATCCGCATCCCCAAAATAGGTCATAGTGGTCCGTTTCGTGGATGTTACTTTGACTATTGCATTCCCCTTGTTCGAGATTTCAATAGCCACCTGATACGTATAAAGATCACTGTCAACCCTAAACAGAATATTCCAACCTTTAGCCGGGTTTTGGCTCATAGTATATTCCCGCATTAAACCTTTAAAAGTAATGGGCCCTGACGTCATATCCATCGGGTTTACTGTAAGCAACCCATGAAATGGTAGATTCGCATAAGCCGTATCGTTCTTTACTTTCAGTTTCACATCCGAATTAAATGAAGTATTCACCAGGTCGGTTGGCAAACATCGGGTAACATAGACCGTAAAATCTCTTGATTCCACCTTTTGCTGCAACGAGCTTTTTTCAGTTAGAGGTTTCTTAACCACAGAACATGCTGCAACGAAAAACAGAAGCAGCCATACACAACTTGTTTTATAGGTTTTCATAAGCATATCTTTTATTAATCAATCTTTTTATAAATTCTGATTTTGATAATTAATACATATCACATCCACTCTGCGAAACCTGTGCATAGAGAGTTAAATAAGAATAAGCCGTGAGGTTTCTATCCTGTGGATATATAAAAATCTTACAGTTGAATAAATAGATTTTTAAGTTTAAATTTTATACAGTCTCTTGTTTCCGTAAGATTTACAATCTATCATTCTGTTATTCAGGCTCCAAAAGTACGAACTCTTTTTAACACCTCCAACATTTCGTGGAAATATTTAAGTTCAATAACGAAAAATGAATATCTCTGATTAAAAAACTATTAAAACAGTAGCGTCTTACTGATATTTGAGCCTCAGACTCAAATTTGTAAATTCCCTACATACATCACCTCTTTTATGTATAGAAAGGACCGGTTGAGGATTGGTTGAGAATTTCGAGAGGTTTGGCTCTCTAAATCCTCAACCAATCCTCAACCAATCCTCAACCAATCCTCAACCAATCCCCTCTTATAATTGGTAACGAGTCAGTGTTAAATAATTGAATTATTGCTATAATAGATATATTAGGGTGAATCGTGTGGCGATTGAAATGCAGAGGTATATTGTTGCGAGGGAAGAGGAATAGGGAATGAGGAATTATTCTCAAGACAAGTACATTCGTTAGCAAAAGAACATCTTACTTTTTGATAAATTTCAATGTATCCGATTGACTATTGTTACTGACCCTGCAGAAATAAATTCCCGGTTGCAGGGTGCTGACATTGAGTTCTACCGGCTGGCCGGAGCCTATGGATTTAGAAGTGGCAAATACTTTCTGTCCTCCTACGGTAAAAACAGTAAATTCAGTGTTGATATCATTGCTGTTCTGCGTGCTTATATTCAGGATATTGTAGACCTCAGTAGGAAATACTGTAACCTGGGAAGCAGCCACCGGATCAGTTATGCCTGTGGAAACGCAGCTAGAAGATATAACACCATTAGAGGTAATCTGCAACGTAGCTCCAGCCCCACACGAGGTATTGCCTACAAATTCGGCAACATTGGCAGCCGGGAAAACAGTATATGGGTAAGTGGGTGCAGGTACGGGTGAGCCCACACTGGCAACCCCATTGAGGCAGCCTGTAAAGGTAAGCGATTCGGTACCGCCATCTGTGCTGTCATAACTTACATAGACATTGCGAATATTTGCAAAGTTACAGTTCTCAACGTATAATGTCGAGTTGTTTATACCACCCCCTACACCTATTGCCTTGCTTCCTGTACCGGCAGTATTGTAATAACAATCCACAATATGCATGGCGCAATTCCGTGCACGCGGCATCCTTTCCACGCAACCTGCAGCCCAATAATTACATTGAAAGGTGATCTGATAGTGTCCGCTTGCAGGAAAAGACGTTCCACTGGAACCGATTAGACCGGAGAAACGATGGTCGTTGCTGCCACCCGAACCTCCTGCCTTAGGAGGTTTCAGGTACGTGAACTTGCACCAGGAAACAGTTCCAAGGTTGCCATTCTTGGTAATATCCAGGTTACCATCCATGCCATCCTGGAATTCACAATGGTCAATCCAGAAGTTTGTGGCTTCACAGGACAGGTTATCGTTGCCATCCACATCATAGGCACCCGGTCCTTCGAACAAGATGTTGCGTATAATAACATTGTTAGAGCCGTTGTTCAGGTAGAGTATGCCGGAAGTGGTTGCAGTCTGGTTCAGGTTCACCAAATGCGCTCCCGGCAATCCAAGAAGTGATTTGTTGGTAATGACGCCGGAAATTTCTCCTCCTGAAGGAATGGTGATGGTGCCCGATACAAGTATTACTTTGGGACCGGAGGAAATGAGCTGGGCTTTCAGGTCAGCATACGTAGTTACTGTAACCGGAACAGCATTGCCTCCTCCGGTAGCGGTATGCCCATACCCCTCGGGGGCAGGAAAACAATATACAGGTTGCTGCGATGTTACATCGACAGAAGCAAAAAGAAGACTAAAAATGCAGAGTATTACAACTAAGTGAGAGGAAGATTTTTTCATAAATAACTATCAAGACTGTTTTTTTAATCATTACATATCTGATAACAAATGTAGTTGAAATCCGGATGGCATAAGTGGATAAATTAATCGAAAGTGTGCACTTTTAAAGTTAATAAATCAGAGAAGCGTTTTATTAACAAAAGAATAGAACGCAAATAAAACCAAGAAAACCAAGAAAAAACAGAACGCAAATAAACGCAAATTCAAAAGATTTAATCAATTCCAATTCATAGGAAATAAAATTTGCGTTTATTCGCGTTATTTACGTTCTAATCAAAATAGTGTTCCTCCCTTTTAGATATTAATTGTGTCCCCGATGACGGCACCCTGATCAATGCGAATGTTTGAATATCTTGACACGGGAAAAATCGGCCTTGTTGAACCGGTTAACGCACAGCACAAAAAAGAGGATACACATAATCATAATCAATAGCAAACTCAGTGGGGGTGTAATAATGAATCCATGTACATTGAATGCCACACCCGCCTTGACTAGGTCCGAAACCGGCATGTTTTCCATGTGCAGGGCAACAAACCGGAATGCCGCAGTTGTGTAGGTTAACGGATTCAGGTACACAAATGGCTGCAGGATGCCAGGCAACGCCATGGTCGGGATATAGGCACCGGACAAGAACGTGAGAGGAAATGAAACAATCGTTATCAGCAGCTGAAAATTGCTGGATTCCTTGGTCAGGGTAGCCAGATACAAACCCAAAGCGCTAAACGTAAGTCCTACCAGAAACATCAGCCCCACCATGGCTAAGCCATGCAGAAAATCAATATTCAATCCCATAAATAAACCGATTACTACAATGATCAATCCTTGGATGACCGATACCACCATAGCGGAAAGAACATGTCCTATGGCAATCTGCCACCGGTTAATGGGTGCTACCAGGATTTCTTTCATAAACCCGCTGGATATATCCTCCAGGATATTCATGGAATTGCTCAGGGCAGACTGGAATACCGTCATGATGATAATACCGGAAATCAGGTAATTCATGGGATGATCCAGGCCCGGAACAGTGGACTTTATCACAAATGAGAATATGAACAGGAATAACCCTGACATGAAAAGGTTAAGGAACAGTTTCATTCTGTCCCTGCGAAGTTTCATTAAATTTCTTGAAAGTATTGCTGCTATAGGGCGTATCATTCTCGTATCTCCTTTCCTGTTATGGCAATGAACACATCGTTCAGGGTACCTTTATTAATTTCTATGTCTTCTATTGTTTCTTTGAATGTGCTTGCAATGGCCACCACATCCCTTGTGCCGGTAGCATATATCAGGAACTGTTGCCTATCAACGCTATATTTGATGGAGCGTTCCTGCAGGTATACCTCCAGTCTATCGGGATCAGAGGTTTTGATCTTCATAGTGGTAACCGTATATCGCTTTTTCAGGTTAGCCGGCGTATCATGAGCTACTATTTTTCCGCCATCAATAATGGCAACCTGGTCGCATATTTCCGCTTCATCCATGTAATGGGTAGTCAGGAATATGGTGATGTTCTTTTGTTTCTGTAGCTTATGGATATAATCCCATACGTTTGCCCTGGTTTGAGGGTCGAGACCCGTAGTGGGTTCATCGAGAAACAGCACTTTTGGGAAATGCACAAGCCCACGGGCTATTTCGGCACGACGTTTCATGCCGCCCGAAAGACTATCCACCGTGGATCTACGACGGTTCTTAATATCTACCAGATCGAGCACAAAATCGATACGCTCCATTACTTCCGATTTAGGCACTTTATAGAAAGCACAGTGCAGTTTTAAATTCTCTTCTACGGTAAGTTTCCCGTCAAGGGTTGATTCCTGAAAGACAATGCCAATATCCCGGCGTACTTTGTCCTTCTGCAGTGACACGTCATGCCCGTTGATCCATAATTCGCCATCTGTCTTTTCCTGTATGGTGCACAGGGTGTTGATGGTGGTACTCTTACCTGCCCCGTTCGGACCCAGAAAGGCAAAGATAGTTCCCTGTTCGACGTTGAACGAGATATTATTCACTGCGGTAAAATCACCGAAGTTCTTTGTGAAGTTCTTCACTTCAATGCTGTTTGTTTTCAAGATGCAATTTTCTTTTCTTTGTTATGTTGATGAATAAAAACCGGTATGTAAAATTCGTAATTTATGGTTTCATAATGCTGATTGCATTAAATTTGCATGCTTTAATACATTTCAGGCAACCTGAACAGTCATTTGCATCGTACATAAGTACATGCGTAAGTATCAGGCTTCCTGCAATATATAAATAAGATTTATCCATTACTTTGTTGGGACAGGTATCAATACATTTCCAACACGCCGTACAAGTTTCAATATTCAATCGGACAAAAGCGGTATATGTATCATCATGTTTAAAAAGTGTGGATTTCATGCTTTTCGGTAGTATAATTTATTTTTTTGAAATTCAGGAATTATTGTATCTCTTAGCTTTTTTGCTTCGGTTGAAAAAGGGAATAGGGTTTATTTTACCTGATGCATTACCCTGAAAGGAAAAAGCACCGGACTATTCTGTATGGACCCTTCGTCCCTAAAAACTGAAGCAGGAAAGTATTTATTCTATTCCTAAGGTGGCAGTAACGATAATGTTGGTTTCCGTTTCCGGAACATTCTTTTTCCCAAACCAACCCTGCACGTTGATCTTTATATTTTCCATTATCGAATATACCACCGGTACCACTACCAGGGTCAACAACATGGAACTGGTAAGTCCACCGATAAGTACCCAGGCAATACCGTTCTTCCATTCGGAGGCTGCACCCGAAGCCAATGCGATAGGCAACAGACCGATGATCATAGACAACGTGGTCATTAAGACTGGTCGCAGCCTGGTTCTGGTAGCCATTAACAGTGCACGGGTTGTGCCATAACCCTGTTTCTTGAGATGATTCGTAAAGTCGACCACCAGAATGGCATTCTTTGCCACCAGGCCTATCAGCATGATCATACCCATCATACTGAATATGCTCAGGTTGGCCTTGGTGAGTGCCAGGGCAAGAATTGCTCCTATGACAGCCAGAGGTATTGAGAACAACACTACAAATGGATACAGGTACGATTCGTACAAAGCCACCATGATCAGATACACCAGGAAGATGGCGGTAAGGATGGCAAAGCCGAGGCTTCCGAAAGCATCATCCTGCATTTCCATGTCTCCTGCATAATAGATCGAAACCTGGGAAGGAAGGGTTATGGCCGCAATTTGTTGCTTGATATCATCACCCACGTCCCCAGAGGCACGACCCAGTACCTGTGCCTGGATGGTATAGGAGGAAACACGGTCCATCCTCTCAAGTTTGGAACTACCATCATTATAGCCAATAGTAGCAAACTGCGATAGCTTGACTTGCTGGTTCGCCTGATTGATAAACGTCAGGTTGGACACATCCGACAGGCTGCGGCGATTAAACTCATCGTACACCACATTGATGTCGTACTCATACAAACCATCGGAGTACTTTGCATCAGTATTCCCGCTAAAAGCGGTAGACATGACCGGACCTACAGTGGTAAGGGATAGGCCGAGCTCAGCCATTTTATCCTTATTGATATCTACAGAAATTTCGTTCCGAGCAGTCTCCAGGGATGATTTTGTATCAATGGCTCCCGGGGTTTTTTCTATCAGCTTCTTGATTCTCCTGGTATATTTATCCAGGGAATCGGGGTTGGACGATTTCACGATTACCTGTATCGGGCTGTCGTCCGTACTTCCAAAGAAAGGGTTTAACAAGGCAGCCTTGACTTTTACACCCGTGACCTTTGCGTTCAGGAAATTCTTGATCTGGTTGGCATATACCTTTGAAGATACTTTCCGGAACTTTTTATCTACCAGCTTTACATCTAACTCCGCTTTATTGGAATTACTCTGTATGCCTCCGCTTTGCATGCCCTCGTTAGACGAACCCACTGTGGTGAAGACAGATTTAATCTCAGGTTTAGTGTTTAACAGGTGCTCTATTTCCAGTACCTTCAGGTTTGTTTCTTTCAGGGTTGCATCATTTGGAAGCTCCACCTGGATAATAAATTCCCCTACATCACCGATTGCAAATACCTCTGTGCCGACAAATCCTGTGGGAATAAGTGCCACAGACCCGATAAACAAGGCAGTTATGATTCCAAAGGTGATGGCTTTGTGTCGAAAGGCTTTTAGCAGTATAGTATGCAATATCGTTGCAAATGCGTCAACCTGTTTCTCGAACCAAAGGAAGAAACGTCCGGTAAACCGCTCTTTATTTAAATGCTGCACCTTTGCCAAACGGGATGTCAATAACGGTACCACGGTAAAAGCCACTAACAGACTCAACAGAGTGGTGACAACAATAACCAATGCAAAAGGTGCCAGAATAGGAGTCAACATACTTTTTGACAGGCCCAGGGGCAGGAATACCACCACATCCACCAGTGTAATGGCAATAGCAGTGTAGCTTATTTCTGCACGACCATCCAGGGTTGCCTGAACACGGTTTTTACCCATTTCCATGTGGCGGTAGATGTTCTCCAGCACCACAATGGCATCATCCACCAGGATACCTATCACCAACGACATGGCCAACAAGGTCATGATATTCAACGTGTATCCTAATAAATACATCCCCAGAAACGAAACAATAATGGATATAGGAATGGCAATCATTACAATGAATGCATTCCGCAGCCCGTGCAGAAAAACAAGCATAACCAACGAAACCAGCAGAATGGCAAACATTAAATCTTCTTTTACCGAATCGGTAGCTTTCTCGGTAAACACGGAGGAATCGAAAGGAACTTCAAAATGAAGCTTATTGCCTTTATAAGTTGTTTCCAACTCAGAAAGTTTTTTGTTTACCAAATGACAAACTTCCACCGTATTGGCATCTGATTGTTTTTTGATACTAAGGCCCACTGAGTTTTTCCCGTTTACTCGGGCAAGCATTGTCTGTTCTTTTGCAATATCCAACACTTCCCCCAGATCTTTTACCTTTACTTTCGAACCTTTATCATCGACTGTTACTACCACGTTTTCAATATCCCTGACACTCTTCATTTTGGCTGATAGCCGTATGACCATCTGAGTATCGTTGTTCTTTATTTTACCGGTAGGGAAATCCAGGTTCGAGGACTGTATAGCCTGCAATACCTGTTGCGACGAGAGATTGTAGGCATCCAGTTTTTCAGCAGCCAGGTTCACCCGTATTTCCCGTTCGCTACCACCGATAATGGCAATCTCGCCGATTCCTTTGATACGTGCCAGCTCAGGTTGTATCTTGAATTTAAGCAAATCGTAAAACTCTGTGCTGGACATTGCAGCAGTTGAGCCCACGTTCATGATGGGAAAATCGCCAATGGATATTTTACTGACCACAGGGTCCAGGACACCGACAGGCAACGTACTTTTAACGGCATTTATACTGCGTTGTGCATCCTGTACGGCGTTATCAATATTCGCATTTTGCTTCATGGAAATTCCCAGAATTGAAACGCCTTCCAGGGATGTGGACTGGATATGGTCAATATTCTGAATAGACGTGATGGCGTCTTCTTCCTTTTTAGTAACCCCATTTTCCACCTCTGAAGGAGATGCACCCGGGTAAGCTGTCAGAATCATAAACGCAGGTGCCGTCATTGCTGGCATTAGTTCGGAGTTAAGGCTTTTATATCCCGCAATGCCTAAAAAGACAAGTACGGTAAAGACAACCACAACCAGTGTTGGCCTGTTGACAGAAAGTTTTGTTATATTCATAGTTAGCGCTTCTTTAATTGTTTAACTTGATTTTGGAACCGTTTACAAGACTAATCTGACCCGAGGTTACTATTACGTCGCCAACTTTCAATCCTTGGTTCACCAGGACATATTTATCATCGAAGGGAGTAACAACAATCTTCCGTTCAACGGCAGAATCGCCTTTTACCAGAAAGATTACGGGGTTCCTGATACTACCGGCAATAGCTGCACGTGGGATAATCAGCGATTCTCCGCTGGATTTCCTGGATAAGTCAGCTGTCCCAAACATACCGGGCTTAATTAATTTGCCGGTTCGGTTAGCTACCTCAATTTCCACATCATAGCGTTTAGAGAGATCTGCTTTTATAATCACGGCACTTACTTTCCCTTCATAGCTTGTTCCCGGATAGGCATCAACGGTTACCCGTACATGCTGGCCTTTGCCTATTTCCCCTGCTTCATCCGCTGTAAGCTTGGCAATGAATTTTAAACTGTTTATTTCAACAATATCAAAAACGGGTGTACCCGGTGACACATATGCCCCGTTGTCCGTATACCGTTTTGTGATTATCCCGTTGAAAGGCGCTTTGATGTAAGTATTCCTGTTTTCCACTTTTGCTGTAGTATAGGCTGACTGTGCCATTTCGTAACTCTGCCTGGCAGATTCATACTGTTGGGTAGTAACTGCATCATTCTGTGAAAGCTGTTCGAAACGTTTCATGTCTTTCTCTGCCTTCTCCATATTAAACTTTGCCAGTTTAAGCTGGGAAGAGGAAACTTCGTTATCCAGGCAAGCCATAACTTGTCCGGCAACAACTTTGTCCCCTACGTTGGAACGTATTGAAATAATCTTGCCTTGTGTTTCTGCGGTAATGGAGATTTCATGCGACGGAAAGAAAGATCCGTTCAGGGTAAGTTCGGTTGCCATTCCCTGATATTTAACTGTATCGGTAATTACAGGAATAGTCGTATTGGACTCGGATACCATTTTGAGTTCTTCGTTAAAGCCGGATTTATTAGAATAAAGCCTGGCTGCTACAAGGGTTACCAGGACAACGATGATGGCTGTGGAAATAACGTATTTTTTTAGTTTCATGACTGTAATTTTATAATATGTTTCTTAGTATTGAAGTAATTCACCTTTTGATTTACGAACTTCCAGTTCGGCATTCTTTAACTGGAGCAGCGCATTCACATACGACAGCCGGGCTTCAGTTAAGGAGTTTTCGGAAAGCATGACATCGGACAGCGGAACAACCTGTTGCCTGTACCCTTGAAGGCTAATGTCATAGTCATCTTTGGCGATCTTTATGTTCTCCTGTTGACGCATTATGGCTTTGAGGCTGTTCTTGTACTGTTGCGTTGCGTCGATAAAATCTTTGTTATAATTGGTAAGCCTGTTCTTGCGGTCGTTTTGCAACTGCTGCAATTCAATCCCGTACTGCCTGTTCTTTGCATGTTTTCCGAACCCGTCGAATATCGGGACATTCACCGTTAACCCAACATACCCGACATTAAAAAATTTATCGGTTCCCCCGTTGAAGAAATTAAATTCATTTTGCTGCCCCTGGTAATAAAACTGGCCGGCGCCTGATAGAGTAGGCAGGTAGGCTTGCTGATTTCCCTTTTTATTCAGGGTCGTGATTGCTATTTGTTCATCCATCAATTTCAACTCACTCAGTTTGGTAAAGTCAGGCAACCCTAAAGGTTGCACTTCACTGTTGAATGTCAACGAATCGGAGAGTTCTATTTTGTTGCTTAACTCAACTCCAATCAGGCATTTCAATAATCCAAGCTGTTGCTGGCGTAACTGAACGAGATTATCAATCTGAGTCTGCAGATTATTCTTATTCACCAGAACCTTTGAATAATCTATCTTACGGGCAATCCCGTTCTCGTTCTGATGCTTTAAAATTTCCATTAGCTGGCTGGCATTTTTTAGATCCTTCTCCAGAAAAATAATCTGGCTGCCTGTTGTTTTGCATAGATAATATACCTGCGAAACCTGATAAGCCATCTCTTCTTTTTTCTGCAACAGGCTTAACTTGCTTACAGCCTGCATTCGTCTGGCTACTTTTATAGAGGTGAAATAACTTTGGTTGTATAGGGTCAGGGAAGCACTGAAGCCACTGCTCCAATCATACTTGGTGCCAATTTCAACAGGAATCTCCCCTGTCTGGCCAAAGATTTCACCAGGCATGAGTATCTTGGGAATCCCAAAATAATAATTGAAGGTGCTATAGCCATCGAGTTGGGGATATAATTTGCTTTGGGTTTCTTTTAGCTGATAATGGGCCTTTTGGGTTTCCAATGTAGCATTTGCTATGTTCAGGTTGTTATCGATTCCCATCTGGCATGCCTGATTCAGCGAAATATACTGTATGGTATCCTGCGCCTGTGCCTGCAATACCCCAACCAATACAAGCACTATAGTAATGATTCTTTTTATCTTCATTGTTGCTTTTGTTTATTATCTTTAATTATGTAAATAATTGATATTAAATACTATGAACATCTCATATCTATTTCGCAATCCGGCATAGGAATGGCTGGCATCCAGTTCATTTAATAGGATCTTAACATCTTATTAAGGAGGATACTTAAAACTTTTATTTAAAAGTGAGTGATGAGTTGCCCGTGTTTAGGCTTGCTTGATTTAAACGGCAGTTGAAGAACTATCCTTGTCTTTTTCTGTTTCATCGACCTTTTTTCTCCATGCTTCCCTGTTTGGACGTTCTCCGTTCTGGGAATTGCCATGTCCTTTTGTTTCATTAAACCGTTTCCACCACTCTTCCCGTGAAGGGCGTACTTCATCATGGAAACCTCCATGTGCCCGATCATAGTGTTTTCCGCCTCCGTGTCCGGGAATAATGCCGGAAAAGAATATTTTAGAGAGGACGATTAATCCGGCAGTCTGCCAGAAGGTAAGAATCGGGCCATGGAATAATCCAGGAATTAACCAGTTCCAAAGATTCATGGTGATAAACAGGACTAAAATAATTAGAGCTACCCTGAGCAGCGTAAAGCCTGTGAATTTCAATATTTTTGATGCTTTCATTTTAATTGTCTTTTAATAGGTTATATAAATCATTTAAATTTCCCCGGAGTGCCAGTACAGCGTATCGTTTCCTGGAAATAAGGGTACTCACGCCAACGTCGGTTTCCATTGAGATTTCATTGAAACTCTTTTCCTCAAATTCGGTTGCCCTGAAAACATTGCTTTGTTCCTCCGGTAATTCCAACAATGTTTTTTCAATTCTTTCCCATATCAGGCTTTTTAATTCTTCCTCTTCATGGGAAGTTCCCAATTCAGGGAGTATATCAATCAGTGAAATCGGACCTTCTTCCTCCTCGTCGTAGTTTTCAAGGAAACTGAAGGTTACCGGTTTCTTTTTTCGAAACAAATCGGTGATGCGGTTATCGGCTACCCTGTAGAGCCAGGCTGTCACATTGTCAAGAGTCTTGATCTCCCGAAACCCAACTGTCAGTTGGTAGAAAACATCCTGC
>Ga0302208_10000193_pt1 | contig 31630 bp, 8 predicted proteins | sample II_Fen_E2_3_FD_194577 | JGI IMG/M metagenome (GOLD analysis project Ga0302208, IMG submission 194577) | Peat permafrost microbial communities from Stordalen Mire near Abisko, Sweden - II_Fen_E2_3 | ecosystem: Environmental > Terrestrial > Soil > Wetlands > Permafrost | place: Sweden: Abisko...
ACTGCGGCTACCGGTACTATCGGTAAAGCAGACTTAACGGTAAGTGCTGTTGCCGATACCAAAACTTACGATGGTACTACGACTTCAACAGCTGTTCCAACTGTTGGAACTCTTGGTACGGGTGATATAGTGGATATTGCTCCAATACAAAGTTATGACAATGCCAATGCAGGTGATGCTCATGTTTTGTCGGTTACCCCCATATCAATCAGGAAGGGTGATGTAGATGTGACTGGTAACTATGCGATCAGTTATGCTACAGCTACAGGATCTATCAACAGAGCAGCTCTTTCTGCAAGTGCTGTTGCCGATACTAAAACTTACGATGGTACTACTACCTCAACAGCTGTTCCAACTATAGGGACAGCCGTTGGAGCTGATATAATCACTACTCCAACACAAGCTTACGATAATATAAATGTGGGTGATGCTCGCGTTTTATCAGTTGCTCCTCTGACTATCAAGAATGGTGATGTAGATGTAACGGCTAACTATGCGATTAGTTATGCTACGGCTACCGGTACAATCAATAAGGCAGACTTAATAGTAAGTGCTGTTACCGATACCAAAACTTACGATGGAACTACGGCCTCAACAGCCGTTCCAACAGTAGGAACGGCCGTTGCCGGTGATGTAATTACGATTCCGACACAAGCCTACGATAATATAAATGCCGGTGATAATGTTTTATCAGTTAGTCCTTTATTAATCAAGAAAGGTGATATGGATGTGACGGGTAACTATGCGATTAGTTATACTACAGCTACCGGTACAATCAATAAGGCAAACCTGGCAGTAAGTGCTGTTGCCGATACCAAAACTTACGATGGTAGCACGGTTTCAGCAGCTGTTCCAACTATAGGATCCCTTGGTGCCGGTGATGCAGTTGCTACTACTCTAACGCAAAGTTATGACAATGCCAATGTGGGTACTACTCACATTTTATCAGTTGCTCCTGTGACTATTAAGAACGGTGATGTGGATGTGACAGCTAATTATGCTATCAGTTACGCTGCGGCTACCGGTACTATTGGTAAAGCAGACTTAACGGTAAGTGCTGTTGCCGATACCAAAACTTACGATGGCACTACAACCTCAACAGCTGTTCCAGCTATCGGACTTCTTGGTACAGGTGATGCATTGGCTATTACTCCAACCCAAAGTTATGACAATGCTAATGCGGGTGATGCTCATGTTTTGTCGGTTACCCCCATATCAATCAGGAAGGATGATGTTGATGTAACGGGTAACTATGCGATCAGTTATGCTGCGGCTACAGGAGTTATCAACAGAGCAGCTCTTTCTGCAAGTGCTGTTGCCGATACTAAAACTTACGATGGTACTACTACCTCAACAGCTGTTCCAACTATAGGGACAGCCATTGCCGGTGATGTAATCACTACTCCAACGCAAGCTTACGATAATATAAATGTGGGTGATTCTCGCGTTTTATCAGTTGCTCCTCTGACTATAAAGAAGGGTGATGTAGATGTGACTGGTAACTATGCGATTAGTTATACTACAGCTACCGGTACTATCGGTAAAGCTACTCTTTCTGTAAGTGCTGTTGCCGATACTAAAACTTATGATGGAACTACGGCCTCAACAGCAGTTCCAACAGTAGGAACAGCCGTTGGAGGGGATGTAATCACTACTCCGACACAAGTCTACGATAATATAAATGCCGGTGATCATGTTTTATCAGTTAGTCCTTTATTAATCAAGAAAGGTGATATGGATGTGACGGGTAACTATGCGATTAGTTATACTACAGCTACCGGTACAATCAATAAGGCAAACCTGGCAGTAAGTGCTGTTGCCGATACCAAAACTTACGATGGTAGCACGGTTTCAGCAGCTGTTCCAACTATAGGATCCCTTGGTGCCGGTGATGCAGTTGCTACTACTCTAACGCAAAGTTATGACAATGCCAATATGGGTACTGCTCATGTTTTATCAGTTACCCCATTGGCAATCAAGAGAGGTACTGTTGATGTAACAGATAATTATTCAATTAGTTATACTGAAGCTGCAGGTGCTATTAATGCTAAGCCTTTATTGATAACTGATCCCACAGTTGTAACGAGCAAGATATATGATGAAAAGACTACAGCTGTTGTGTCCGAAAAAGGCAGTTTGCAGGGAGTCGTGAAAGCTGATGCCGGAAATGTGACCGTTAATGTTATGGCAAATTACGCTGATGCGGCTATTGGGGATGACAAAGTTATTACTGTAAGTTATACACTCGCTGGTAGTGCTGCTGGTAATTATACAGTTCCTGTTGATTTCGTAATTCGTGGTGCCAGAATATATTCAAGTACTATTGTCGTCAATAGTTTGTCTGAACCAACTGTAAACGCTCAAAAGACCGGATTTGAAGTGTCATACAGTATTGCCAGTGGGTCGCCTACCGAATATAAAATAACCTACAATGCTGCAGCTCTTGCAGCAGGTATTAAGAATATTAGTTATACTCCTTTAAGTACGACAGGAACTAGTGGAGTGTTATCTGTGACTTTACCTGAAGGAGTAAGACCCGGAAAGTACAGAGGTACTTTGCAACTGAAAAATGAATTTGGTAACGAGAGTACTCCGTATGATTTTGTAATTACGGTAAATGTATCAATAGGATACATTATTGTGAAATATAATCGGGTGTTGGTCTTGAATAATGCAACGAAACAATTTGAGACTTACCAATGGTATAAAGATGGTGTCGCTATCGAGGGTGCTACCAAGCAATATTATCGTGATCCGGAAGGGCTGGTTGGTGCGTATTCGCTGAAGGTTACTACTGTTGAAGGTGATACGCTCGAATCCGATATTAAGGAGTTGAATCTTCCTCTAGCCGCAAAAGTATCCGGTTACCCCAGTTTGGTGAAGGCAAATCAAGCTTATACGGTTGAGATTACCGATGAGAATGCCAGCTTGAATCTGGCAGGAGCGGAGTTGTCGGTGTATTCAGAGCGGGGTTTGTTGGTTTATAAAACAACGCATGTTGAGAAGGTGAATACCATCCAGCTACCCAGAACGCAGGGACTGTATACCGGTCGTGTACTCACTGCCGATGGGGACTCTTACCAGTTTAAAGTTATTGTGGCAAACTGATATTAGTGAATAGTTGACAATTAAGTAAATGGAGATAAATAAAGCACTATCTTCAGCATGAATTGCCGTCTCATTTATGGGGTGGTAAGGGGTGTTAATTGATAATTAAACATTACTTTGGAGAGATAAATAAGGTCAAACCTTAGTAGTCCCTGAAGAGGCTCCCAAAAACGCCAATAAGAATAACTGATTTAAAACCGCTGACAGCGGTCGAAGACCCTGTCAGCGGTTAATAAATAAAACTAGTTATATAGAAGATCAATATAGTACTACCAAGCAAAACCTTATTTATCATTTAAACAATTTGACTATGGCACAATGTGAACTTGCTTATATTGAACTCACGTTAAATTATGAACAGATAATCCCTTGTTTTAACTGATCATTACCTACTCTTTTTGCTATAATCATAGCAGCTTACAACAGTTGAAAACAGTGCATTTCTGCATAAATACTCACAAATAGGGCTACCTTACAGGAACCTTATAGGAACCTTACAGGAAGCTTACAGGAATCATAGAGGAAAAATCAGTTAAAATGGAAGGATATACAAAATTATCTCTTATAAATATACAAAAAAGAGCTTTTGGTTAATGTAAATTGGAGCTAAAATAGATGCATATTTTACCTTAAAAACAAGGCGGTGAGATGAAGGGTAAGGGTTAAATTGTAGCTGCCGGGGTTTACGCTTACTGGTTTCTCCAAAAGGCAGCAAAAAGCTAACAGAGACTAGCAGATAAAAAAACTGACAGAGGTTGAAAATCATATCGGCGGTTTATGAACATAACCAGTTAAGAGGAAGTCTCAAAAGTTTAAGTTCCATTGAAAATACTTGCAGATTAGAAGTGTAAGCTGTGAGGCTAATTATACTAGCGTTATGTTAAGCAGTAGCTAATTGTCGTCCCATTTATGGGACGGTTGGAAGACTACACAAATATCCCGGCTTTAGCCCAATAGAACCATTTGATTCTATTGGGCTAAAGCCAATTCTCTTCCTGTTTATGATCCACCCTCATTCCGATAAATAGGAGTCGGTTGCCGGAACGGCAATTAATATCCACCATCAAAACAAACAGCGTACTAGCCCATGGGTGCAGCCTTGGGTGTTGCAACTGAAATCGTTTTTTTTGACTACAAGCCCGGTATAATATATACTGAAATATAGTATATTGCCTCTCGAGAGCATATTTCTAATTTGTTGCCAAAATGGAACGATACATGCTTTATGAAGAGAAAAAAAAGCAGTGCCGTTTTTTATCGAACCTTCAATAATGGGTTACTATCAGCTGGTCTGCACAACCGCTTTAGTCCCTAAATATACGGGTTTAATGTGAGTTATCAGATTGATTGTGTACCCTAAATGTACCCACATATAAGACGGTTGATAGAACTAATGTGAGTACATTTGTTTGTTTCATTTTGTGAAGATTAAGTCGAGCTAAGTTTATTTTTGTGTAAATAAATAATAGAAAGCTAACAATGTCGCATTTTAGTTGAAAAAACAATAAAAAGTAAAGTAGCACATTGGGCAGAACTAGCCGATTTTATTCACAATACTTTAATAATTAAAACAAAGAAAATTTCAATGTCAATAAAACCAACCGCAGCTTTGTCTGCTTTAAAACTTATTCAAAACGAAGTAACTAACGACTTTCACATTGTTGGGCTGGAAGATACAGCACAACTGATAGTAAGTGATTTGAACTGTAAAGTGTTGCTTAGACGAGAGGTGATTAACGAAGAACTTGTATCAATAAGTTCATTTCGAAAAGGAACGTATATAGCCAAAATTATCACCGAAGGCGGGACAGTCGAAAAGAAAGTAGTAAAAACTTGATTATACAAGATTAGACATTGACGAATTACAACAATAAGAAAAACAATTACCGATGAAGAAAACCCTTACTCTTTTTCTTTTTACATGTCTCTTTTCTATAGTGCAGGCTACTGAAATTCATACTGTGAATACAACAGCCGGCAATTTGGCTACTGATGCAAGTGCGTACTTAGCCACCGTGACCGATCTTACCGTTACCGGCACCATCGATGCCCGCGACTTCAAAACCATGCGTGATGATATGCCACTGTTGGCTAACCTCAACTTAAGTGGAGCTACGATAGCGGCTGGTACAAATATTCCCGGTACAAATGGTACTGCGGATTATCCTGCCAATGAAATACCGCAGTGTGCATTTAGTGCTTCGTCCACTTATGCAGGAAAAGCAAGTCTCACAACTATTAGTATGCCTTTGTCGGTTACTTCTATAGGAGCTAATGCATTTAAAAACTGCTCGGGTCTTACGGCTTTAGCTATACCTGCGTCGGTAACTAATATCGGGGATTGCGCTTTTACTTTTTGTAGGAGCCTGACCGGTTCGTTGACAATTCCTTCCTCGGTAACTTCTATTGGACTAAATGCTTTTGCTGATTGTAGGAGCCTGACCGGTTCGGTGACGATCCCTGCCTCGGTAACTTCTATTGGATCTTCTGCTTTTATGCAGTGTAGCGGTCTAATAATAGTAGATATAGCTAATCCTAACTATTCGAGTGAAGATGGTGTGTTATTTGATAAAAATAAAGCAAAACTTATACAGTGTCCAATATCTAAAACAGGAAGTTATACTATCCCTTCCTCTGTAACATCCATTGGAGCTTATGCTTTTTATGATTGTTCAGGCCTTACAGGGTCGTTAACAATCCCTTCTTCTGTAACTTCCATTGAGACATCAGTTTTTTATAATTGTTCGGGTTTAACAGGTGCGTTAACAATCCCTTCTTCTGTAAGCTCCATTGGAGAGCAGGCATTTTTCAACTGTTCAAAAATCAGTTCTATAAAAGTATATGGAACTTTGCCGAGCTCGATGATATTAGGAAACTTGGTATTTGGGGGTATAAGCACAAGTACTTGTGTGTTAAATATGCCGATTGGAACTATATCTCGCTATGCTGGGGAGACTCAGTGGAACGCTTTTATAACTAAAAAAGATGAGCTTATAGTTCCAATGCTAAGCACTCAAGCAGTAACTAATGTGGGTTTAACTACTGCCACCGGAAATGGCACAATAAGCGGCTTAGGAGAAACCAACCTCACGCAACACGGTGTGGTGTGGAGCACGGTAACCAATCCTACAGTGGAGCTTAGTACCAAAACAACACAAGGTGATGCCTCGTCTACCTCAACATTTACGTCTGCCATAACCGGCTTGACGGCCAATACTAAATATTATCTAAAGGCCTATGTTACTAATACTACCGGTACTTATTATGGAGACGAAGTAACGTTTAAAACAGCAGCGGTAGCATTACCTCCCCCAACCGTTACAGGCATTTCGCCCACATCAGGCACAACACTAGGTGGTACATCTGTAGTAATTACCGGAACCAACCTAACAGACGTTATCGCCGTGAAATTTGGGAGTACCAATGCCACTAGTTATATGGTTAGTTCGCCCACAAAGATTATAGCCGTTTCGCCTGCGGGCTCTACAGGAGCTGCGGATGTAACAGTTACAACTGTATGGGGTACAAGTGCCATAAATACTTCTGATCAGTTTATGTATGTTCCTCTACCAACGATAACCGCTATATCGCCTACAAATGGGCCAATAGCAGGAGGAACATCGGTAGTAATTACCGGAGTCAACTTTATAGGCGCTAGTGCCGTGAAATTTGGCAGTACTAATGCCACTGGTTACACGGTTAATTCACCCACACAGATAACGGCGACTTCACCTGCCGGTGCTTTCGGCACTACGGATATAACCGTTACAACTGGATGGGGTACAAGTGCCATAAGTGCTTCTGGTCAGTTTACGTATATGGGTAACCCTGTTATAAGTCTATCCGGTGTTACTGCCGGTGGTTTAGCTGCTGCCATCACGGCAGCCGGAGGCGATTTGGCTACTGTTACCAACCTTACCGTTACCGGCACCATCGATGCCCGAGACTTTAAAACCATGCGTGATGCTATGCTACTGTTGTCTAAATTGGATTTAAGTGGTGCTACAATAGCTGAATACACAGGAATTGATGGAACTGTTTTGACAATAAATACAACTTATCCGGCTAACGAAATTCCAGAGAGTGCTTTTGACAGACCCGCCAAACTGACATCCATCGTGATGCCATCGTCGATAACTTCTATTGGATTTGGTGCATTTACCTTTTGTTCCAATTTGACCGGTTCATTGACAATCCCTTCGTCAGTAACTTCTATCGGATCATATGCTTTTTATGGTTGTACCGGCTTTACAGGTTCGTTGACGATTCCTTCCTCTGTGATTTCAATTGGCAAACTAGCTTTTTACAATTGCAGCGGTTTGACTGGTTCGTTGACGATCCCTTCCTCAGTAACTTCCATTGGGGAAAGGGCTTTTCAGGACTGTAAGGGTTTAATAATAGTTGATGTGGCTAATCCCAACTATTTGAGTGAAGATGGCGTGTTATTTGATAAATATAAAACCAAACTTATACATTATTCGAAATCTAAAACAGGAAGTTATACTATTCCTTCCTCGGTAACTTCTATTGAACAATATGCTTTTCATTCTTGTAGCGGTTTCAACGGCTCATTAACAATCCCAGCGTCGGTAACTTCTATTGGGCTTGTGGCCTTTCGGTGGTGTTCTAATATTAGCTCCATAAAAGTGTATGGAGTTACACCTTGTTCGAACTTAGGCATTAGTGCCTTTGACGGGACTTCCACGAGTGGCTGTATTTTGCACGTACCGGTTGGCACAAGGGATGCGTATGCTGCAGCACCTCAATGGAAAAATTTTATGCCAAACATTATTGATGATTTAGTAATTGCCCCTGCTGCAATTACCACGGTGGCAAGTGCTATCACGAAGACTGGCGCAATACTAAACGGTAGTGTAAATGCTTACGGTGGCAGTACTGCCGTAACTTTTGACTACGGATTAACAACAAGCTATGGAACAACAGTTACTGCTGCTCAAAGTCCTGTTACAGGGACATTGGCAACTGCAGTTAGTTATGCTCTTACGGGTTTAACCCCTAATACTACTTATCATTACAGGATAGTTGGCGTAAATTCAGGGGGAACAACCAATGGGAATGACATGACGTTTACCACTATCGATATTGCCCCTAATATAAGTTACGTCACACCGCAAAGTTATGTGGTCGGTATGCCTATCGTAGCTTTAACGCCAACAAATACAGGTGGAGGAGTAGGATTATTCACTATCAGTCCGGCTTTACCTACGGGTTTAAGTTTCGATGGTGCTACGGGTGCTATCAGTGGTACACCTACAGCGGCCAGTGCTGCTACTACCTATACGGTGTCAACGGCAAACGGTGGGGGAAGTAGTACGGCTACTATTAGTATTGCAGTGAAGAGTCCACAGACCATCACGTTTGATGCCTTGGCATCTAAAACCTACGGTGACGACACGTTTGATTTGGCTGCCACTTCCACATCGGGCTTAGCAGTAAGCTACAGTAGCGATAACACCGCAGTGGCACGCATATCGGGTACTACCGTTATTATTGTGGGTGCAGGTACTGCTAACATTACGGCTACACAGGCGGGTGATGCTACAAATTTAGCGGCTGTTAATGTAACTCAACAGCTGACGGTGAGTAAAAAGGCATTAACCGTAACGGCTGTTGCTGAAACCAAAACTTACGATGGTACTACTGCGTCTACAGCTGTTCCAACGGTAGGAGCACTGGCTTCAGACGATGCAATAAATGTAGCTCCTACACAAGTGTTCGATAATATAAATGCTGGAACAAACACACTGACTGCTTCGGGGCTTACCATTAAGCGCGTTGTTAGGGATAATGCACCTGCATTCGATAAACCAAGCGTTGAAACAATATATAAGGGGCGCAATACCGGTGTGGACATGACTGGCAATTATGATATCAGTTATGTATCCGCAGCAGGTACGATCAATAAACAGGCATTAACTGTAACAGCAGCCACGGATACCAAAACCTACGATGGCACTACTGTTTCTAACGTTGCACCAGCAGTAGGAGTATTAGTTGTAGGTGATGAAATAAACGCTGCACCAACACAAGTGTTCGATAATATAAACGCTGGAACTAATACACTGACTGCTTCGGGGCTTACTATTAAAAAAGGCAGCACGGATGTAACAGACAATTATGACATCAGCTATGTGGCTGCTACAGGTACGATCAACAAACTGGCAGTAACCGTAACAGCAGCCACCGATACTAAAATTTACGATGGTACTACTGACTCTAAAGTTACTCCTACAGTGGGAACATTAGCCGTTGGAGATGCGATAGCCACTGCTCCAACACAAGCCTTCGATAATGCTGTGGTGGGTACAACACATGTACTGACTGCTTCGGGGTTTACCATTAAAAAAGGCAGCACGGATGTAACAGACAATTATGACATCAGCTATGTGACTGCTACAGGTACGATCAATAAACTGGCAGTAACCGTAACAGCAGCCATCGATACTAAAATTTACGATGGTACTACTGACTCTAAAGTTACTCCTACAGTGGGAACATTAGCCGTTGGAGATGCAATAGCTACTGCTCCAACACAAGCCTTCGATAACGCTGCGGTGGGTACAACACATGTGCTGACTGCTTCGGGGCTTACCATTAAAAAAGGTAGCACGGATGTAACAGACAATTATGACATCAGCTATGTGACTGCTACAGGTACGATCAACAAACTGGCAGTAACCGTAACAGCAGCCATCGATACTAAAATTTACGATGGTACTACTGTTTCTACAGCTGTTCCTACAGTCGGAACATTGGCCACTGGCGATGCGATAAGCACTGCTCCAGCGCAAGCATTCGATAATGCTGCGGTGGGGACAACACATGTGCTGACTGCTTCGGGGCTTATCCTTAAAAAAGATGGTGCAGATGTAACAGGCAATTATGATATCAGCTATGTGACTGCTAACGGGAGTATTACTGCAAAAGCTCTGACAATAGCTGCTCCGACTGTAACACCTAGTAAAGTGTACGATGGAAACAAAATGGCGGCTATAACCAGTATGGGAACCTTATCGGGTGTGGCTACCGGCGATGAGGGCAATGTTACAGTTAGTGCTGTGGCAAGTTACGACAATGCTACTGTTGGAACTAACAAGATGATAACTGTAGTGTACAGTTTAGGTGGTAATGCAGCTGGAAATTATACTGCTCCTGCTGATTTTGTAGTCAGGGGTGCTGAGATATCCTCTGGTACCATCACTTTAGGACCACTATCGAATCCAACTCCTAGCCCGACCAGCAATAACTTGGTTTTATTCTATAACGTTGTTGCCGGAGGTCCTACTCAGTATAAGATAACTTATGAAACAGCTGCATTGGCTGTAGGAATTCAGAATGTAAGTTACACGGCTTTAGCCACAGCGAACTCTGATGGAACAATAACTATTACAGTACCTGCAGGAACGAAACCGGGAAAGTACAAAGGAACACTGCAAATGCGGAATGATTCGGGGGCAGAAAGTACTGCTTATGACTTTGTAATGACGGTTAATATCCCGACAGAGTATATTGTTGTAAAATACAAACGGGTTTTGGTTTTAGATAACAATACCAGAATGTTCGCTTCGTATCAGTGGTATAAAGACGGCGTAGCTATCGAGGGAGCTACTAAACAGTTCTACCGCGACCCTAAAGGATTGATTGGAACTTATACAGTGCAGGCCATCACCACTGATGGTGAAACACTTTACTCGTTCCCCAAAGAACTGAACCTTCCGATAAATCAGAAGGTAACTGCTTATCCAAGTATGGTGAAGGCTGATCAGACCTTTACGGTCGAAATTTCAGATGAGGATACCGACCAAAATTTGGCGGGTGCCGAGCTATCGGTGTATTCCGAGCGTGGTGTACTTGTGTATAAAACCACACATGTCGAAAAAATCAATACTATTAAGTTGTCCACCACGCAGGGAGTATACACCGGGCGTGTACGGATGACAGACGGAGATGCGTACCAGTTCAAAGTCGTAGTGGCAAACTGATAGCAAACCCCGAATCAGTTTTTCTTATGCATTACGATGCTGATTAATGACGAAATAAGATCAATCTAGAAACAAAAAAATAAATGAAAAAACAAATTACATTAGTTCTGAGCTTCCTTTTTTGCTGTATGTTACAAGCTCAGGAATATCAACATTTTCTACATTTAACTGTGGGTGGCGGGTTACACAATCTTTCCTACAATTTGCAAAACGGAACACAAAGCGGACAGTCTGGCAATACGATAAATTTAGGATACAGTTGCTTTTTCACTCAGCACTGGGGTGTTCAATCCGGTTTAGGGCTACAGTGGTTTAATGCCCGGTCGACCATTAACTACAAAACGGCATCTTCGCAGAATGATATTGACGGAGAGAAATTTGAGCTTCGTACGAATTACAGCAACTTACAGGAGAAACAACAAGCTTTGTTTCTGGATATTCCGTTAACCTTACAGTACAGGCTTGCACTAAGTCGTAAAATGACTTTTCAGGGATCGGCGGGGGGTAAGCTCTCAATTCCTGTTTCCAGTAGCTATAAAACAACTGGTGGTAGTATAACAACTACCGGTTATTACGCTCAATATGGCGATTTAGAAGTTAGTGATTCCCCGGAAAATGGACTAATAACCACTACTGACACCTATAAAGGTAAACTGTCATTGTGCCCATTGTACATGGCGGTGGCTGATGTCGGAGGGCTCTATTCTTTATCGTCCAAACTAGATCTGTATCTTGGAGCTTATGTTAATTACGGATTGAACAATGCACTTAAAGCCGATGCTAAAGACGTCTACCAACTGGATGGGGTATACAATGGCGTGTTGGCAAGCAAGCAAACTGCAACGCTGACTCCTATATCGCTTGGCGTTAAACTGGGCGTGTATTTCCGCTTGTCTGAACCTCCAAAAGTAATAATTGCTGATGATAAACTTCCACTAATGTCTAAAGTGCCTGAGGCTGTTCAAAAAACAGATACTCTGATCGCGATACAGAAAAAAGCTGTTGATAAGTATGTAGTTAAGGAGCAACCAGTAACCAATCGACCTGCTATTGAAGAAAAAGAAAAAGTAGCCGATCGACCTTTAGACACAATATCAACAATCACGATTTATTTTGCAAAGAATTCTGATAAAATACTGGATGAAGAAACTGCTAAACTAAAGGAACTTGGTGATATGCTAAAAGCAGACCAAAGTCATAGCTTACAAATTACCGGCTATTCATGCGATTGGGGAACAAGTAGAAATAACCTTCGGATGGGCTTAAAAAGAGCCAATATGGTGAAAGCAAAACTCCTTTTACAAGGTGTACCTGCAAATAGATTGACCACTATCACTCAGGGTGAAGAGAGTCCGTTGGTTCCAAATACTTCGGAAGATAATCGTAAAAAGAACCGAAGAGTTGAAATCAAAGTGTTGACTTCCAACAGATAGGTCGAGTCCTTTTGACGAGAAAATGATAATGAAACTCTCCTTGAACTCAGTTTGGTTTAAGGAGAGTTTTATTTTAGACCTTGCTTATTGCGTTTCTCTTGGTTTCCTTTTTCAATACTTCTGTAAATACAGGTTTATGTCTGTTTTTTCACTGATCCCCAGTTTTTTTCGGATTCGGTAAACCGCTTTTCTTACAGCATCGTAGTTCGAATAATTGAGTACAGCAATTTCTTTAAGTGAAAACCCAATTCTAAACAGAGCGCAAAGGCGCAGTTCCCCCCAGGTCAATGAGGATGATTCATTAAGCAGGCATCCATAAAAATTGCTGTTAAGCTCCACAAATCTTTTCTCAAACAATTCCCAGTTTAATGAATTTGCCATATTGTCGTACTTGCTGAAAACTTGTTTCAGAAGTCTTTGTTGCTGTATGTCAAACTTTATTTTGCTCTCAAATAAGTCGAATTTGAGACTCGATATGAATTTTTTGTTTTGAATGATATTTATGGCAGCTGCTATCATTTCGCGTTCTTTTTTGTCCAGCTCACTCTGCAATAGTTTGGCTTTGGTTTCAGTACTTTCCAGTTGTTTGTTTTTCGACTCCAGCGCTATGTTCAGGGTTTTCTTGTGGTACTGAACCATCCGAAAAGCATTTGCTATGCGTGCTTCCAGTTCTAGTTCATTAATCGGTTTTCTCAAATAATCCGTGGCTCCAAAATCCAATGCCGATTTTAGATCGTAGGAGCAGGTGTGAACTCCAGTGGCTATGATAACGGGCATGGTGTCAAATTCGGGATGGCTTCGTATTTCTTTCAAAACTTCCATTCCATCCCGCTCAGGCATTTGCCAGTCAAGAATGACTAGTTCCACCGGAAAATTTGTTAGCGTCTCAATCGCCATTTGTGGTTTGGTGCTGGAGTACGTGCTATACCCGGCCCTTTTCAGCAACAGCTCCAGCACTGCTATTGCAGCAGGGTCATCATCAATAATTAATATTTGTCTCATTTGCATCGTATGATAGTAATTTAAATTCGACTATAAATACTGTTGTTTTGTTTTGTTTACTATAACAGCTTATTTGGCCATTATTACTTTCTACCAAATCCTTGATAATTAAAAGCCCTATTCCGGCACCCTTCTCGCCATGCGTTCCTAAACGTTTTTTATTATTGGCACGTCTGAATAGCAATTCGCGCATCTCAGGACTTATTCCTATTCCTTTGTCCACGATCAGAATTTGAACCCGCCCGTTTTTTATTTTATTTTTTATGCCGATCGTACCCTCATCCTTGCTGAATTTAATGGCATTGGAAATCAGGTTACGCAGAATTGCATTTAATTGTTCTTTTTGGCAGTAAAAATGAAACTTATCGTTTATCGCTGTTTCTATCCGGAGATTTTTACGTTGTATGTAATATGCTTGTAAGTCAAGACTTTGGCTAACTATGTGCGACAAATTCTGTATGGGTTGCGGATCATCTTTATGGTTTATGCGCAATTTTGTCCATTCCAGCATATTTTCCAGTATGCTGTGTCCGTTTTCTGCAGCTTTATAAATCATTTCCATGTTACTGCGATATTTGTCGGGAAAACTATCATCCTGATACAACAAACGGGGAAAAGTCAGTAATACATTAAATGAATTCATCAAATCGTGTGAAATGGTTGATATCATAAAATCGTTCTGCTTGTTGATGCTCGTAAGTTCTATGTTAGCTATCTGTAATTCCTTTGTTCGTTGTTTTACGGCACTTTCAAGTGTTCGATTTTCCAGTTGCAGATTTTTTGAGCGTTTGATGTTTTGTTTGTTAGATACTGTCAGTTTAAAAGAAAAAGTAGATGATTGAATCAGAATATAAGCTCCCATTCCTGCCAGAGTAAGATATCCCTGGCAATGAGCGTTTGCCGCATGAATAAAATCGTAGATAAAAAACGAGATCAATACTAGTAAACTTACGGTGTGTACAATCGCATATTTCCGTCGGGCGACCATAGCTTTTATTAACACAATATTAAAATACCCTATACATATACTTGATATGTAAACGAATATGTATCCGACTTTTGTAATGCACTCTAAGTCCGAAGTCAGTACAACCAGAGTAAAGAGAGCATAGAGCAGGTAAATCGTTTTTTCAATCAGGGAAGATACTTCGTCAGGAAATGAGATTTTTATCAACCGCAATATAAGTGGTACGCTCAGCAATGATAAAGTCCAGATTCGATAATAGAGTTTTATATTATAGTCTGCAATGAAATGAAAAACCATTAATGCATTGCTGTCGGCCAGTAGTTTTGCGAAAAATAGAACACATAGTGCGCTTAGCATAATGTGCGATTTTTCCAACTTATTGAGGAAACTTAAGGTGGTCTGCTGAATGAAGACTAACACAAAAAGACCCAATATAAAGCAAGTAATCATAATATTTTTAAGCGTTAATTGTTCAATGGCTTTGGGTTTTCCAAAGTAAATATCCTGCGTAAATCCGCCGAACTGGGGTAGGATAAAATTGCTTACCTGCATCACAACATCAATGCTTTCGCTATCTACTGTTAAGTAATAAGGGGAGGGTAGCGTATTGGGACGGTAATTCTCGCGGTTTTTTCCGGCTTTACCTCCTTCACCAATTAGTTTGTTGTTTACGAATAGTTTATAGGCCGATTCAATACAACCTACATATACCCCGTACACCGCAGGATGCTGCACAGAAGCTCTTATGTTTTTGATTTTTATGTAGTATGTGGCGATGCCAAAAGCAGGTAGTTTTTTTTCGTGTATGCTCAGTCTGGCCCAACTGTGTGGATTGTATACAGCATGCTTCTCACTCTCCGGAAGCTTTTTCATCTCGCTTGCCGATAGGTGTTTGCCATAGTAAAGTTGCCAGTTGGTCAATGTGCACGGGCTGTTTTCGCTCTCAGAAGCATATTCATAAGTCGCTGCAGTCCCGTTTTTATAACCTTGTGATGGTAATTCGGGGCTAAGAAAGCATAGAAAAAGAATAAATAAGTTGTGTTTTGGCATTGTAGTGACTCTCCCAAATTATGTTTGTTGAACTATTCTTGTGTTAACCGATCTAAAACCACTACAAAAATGCATATTTTTTTTAATAGCGTAAGCGTAAATATGACAATATGCTTGACTAAAACAGCAATGTCTACCATTTGTCCCGTCCGAATTTCTTTGTGTTTAATGACTAAGCCCTATTTTTGCAATAATTAAAAAACGTAAATGCAATCTATTAATTTCGAAAGAAAAAAACAAGAACATCATTTTTGACTTTAATATTCGGCATTCGTCAGTTTTTATTAGCTTCAACAGTAGTTTGAGCACTCAATATTTTTTTTAATAACGTGAGTTTGATATTAGGGTTCATATAACTATATGAAATTAATTTGTTGACATTTATATGTCAAATTCATACTCCTAAGAATATATTAGTTTTTGACATAGAATTTCTTGTTAGGGGAAAGATAGCCAAATCCTATAAGAGCAACCAACGGTTAGTGACCGAATGGAGATAATTAAGGTGCTTTTTACAACTAATATTTATATAAAATATCTTATTACTCATAATTCGTCAGTTTTTATATGCCAATATTTGAAACTTTTAATCAGACTTTATATCATGTATAAATATCTTCCAATAGCAGAAAATTTACAGGAAATGATGGTGATGCTGAAATCCTTGCCCGCACATACTCTTGTGTTTGACAATAAAAGTAATCTGGTTGATCTGAATCAGTCGGCTATGGAGTTGCTAAGAATTAGTAATATGGAGGAGTTTAACGAACACCAGAACGAAATTTTTCCGACGCACGATTATATTAAAACAATTATTCGTGAATTGAAAAAAGGGAATACAGTTCGAAAAGCAAAGACGGTAATAAGATATGCGGAAGATAATCAAGTTATTATAGAGTTGTGTGGGTGTATGATTAATGGCTGTCGGGATTTATTCTTATTCCAGCTATTTGAAATCTCGCTTTCTACGGAAGCTTATTTGGGATCTTTTATTTCCAATAGCGATAACGAGGATAATTCTGAAGCTACTACTTCTCTTCCGGTTTCTAAGGTTCCAAATTCGCAAAATTTTTATAGCTCTCCCCAAAAGAAGAAGCAAGTTGAGCGGCGTAGTAACCGGTTGGCTGAAAATCATTCGATGCAATTAAAATCATCAAAATACAGAAAGCTTACAAAAACAGAGTCAGTTATAGCTAAATTCATGGCAGTAAATATGTCGGTGTCTGAGATAGCAACTATTACCGGCAAAACAAATCTGGCTGTACGTGTAATTATGCGTAGGGTGCATGAAAAGCAAAAGCTAAACTCCCAGAAGGAGGCGGGGCTGATGGTTAATGATAAATGATTGACGATTAACGATAAATAAATAACAGTTAATGAATTATGGTTAATGATTAGTGCTAAACTATTAATAATCTTGGACTGTAATCAAATACTAATTTAGTCAGATGTCAATTACGACAGATATAGACTATAGACTGCAGAATGGAGACCCCTGTATGGTGTCAGACAACCGAATAATAATTATATCGCATTACAAAAAGCAAAAAAATACAGTTATGAAACAAAAATACCTTTTCTTGTTTTTTTTGTCACTGGTCTTGGCTTTATCTGCACATGCCCAAAACAAAATAGGAGACAATCCTACGGTTATTAAATCAGGCTCATTGCTTGAACTGGAAAGCCAGACGAAAGGGCTACGTTTAACACGTATCCAATTAGATGACATCAAGTTATGGACACTTGATGGAGCACCTGTAAGTGGAATGATTATTTTTAACGAATCAGGTACAGCGCCAAAAGGTATATATTATTGGAGCCTGGATTTGGCACAGTGGATACAAGTGGTTAACAAATCCGAGTTATCAACGTTAATATCAAACTATCTTGCTCTGAATTTAGCAGATAGCATCAAATCTATTGTAAATACAACTACAAAGAATACGCTGGTCGGGGCTTCAGGGAAGCTTACAAGTACTGTGAATGGAGTATCAGCCCATTTAACTCCTACAAGCGGAACCATTGATCAGAATTTGGGGTTTGATGCTTCTGGTAATTTAGTAATAGCAGGAACTACCCCAACAACTAACACACTCAACAATACTTCAAATATCATTACTTCAACAATCAATGGTGTTGTTGCTAGTGCGCCAGCCGTAACAACAGTGACGAATGTCCTAACTGGAAACAACTTAACTACTAGTGTGAATGGGATTAATACAGCAGCTACTGATTTGAGCCCTATAGTTGCAGCCAACACAACAGTTTCTAATACCTCTACCGGAAATATCTTATCGACAACGGTTAATGGTGTGACCGGAAATTCAACAAATGTAATTAATTCTAATGTATTAACTGGTACGTCAGGAAAACTAACTAGCATTGTTAATGGTGTATCAGCAGATTTAGCTCCTGCCAATGGAAAAATCACCAATGGATTAGGGTTTGATGCTTCTGGCAATTTGGTAACAGAAGGAAGTGCAAGTGTCACAACAACCAATACTTTAGATAATACGGCAAACATAATAACTTCAACAGTAAATGGTATTGCTGCAACAGCACCAGCTGTAAATACGGTAGTCAATACCTCTGCAGCCAATAGTTTAAGCACCATTATCAATGGCGTTGTCGGTGCAAATGTTTCGCTGATTAACAGCAGTACGCTTTCTAATCCAACAGTGAATACTGTCAGAACAACAATAAATGGAGTAGATGCCACTACTGACGCTACTATTATTGGGAGTAATGTATTAACAGCCACTAATGGGAATCTTATTTCTACTGTTAATGGTATAGCCACTACACCTGCTGTTCCTGTTCTTATATCTGCAAATAATGGTTTGACAGGATCTAATGGTAATGCCGCCTTGGGTGGTACGTTGACAATACCCACCACCATTACCACCAGCGTTGCCAATACACTTGCTATTGCCGGACTTCAAACAGGTACTGCTACTGATAATGTGATAGTATCAAATGGTGGAGTTTTAAAGACTATTACTCCAACAGCCTTGTCTATAAGTGGTGATGTTTCCGGAACACTAGGTGCTTCGAGCGTTGATAAACTAAAAGGTGTGGGGCTTACTTTCACAGGTCTTGCGGATGGCAATATAGTGAAATACGACGGGATAAACAAAGTCTGGATAAACTGGATTCCTAACTACCTTACTCTTTCATCACTATCGGCAACTGCTCCTTTAAGCTATAACAACTCTACCGGTGCATTCGGGATTACTCCAGCAGCAAGTGGAGCAGATGGGTACTTATCTTCCGTAGACTGGCAAACATTTAACAATAAGATCAGCGCAGTAACCTCAACAACGGCTGCGGCAGTGTTAACCAGCGGAACAACAGCTACAATACTTAATACTGGAGCTTATTGGAATGCCAATCAAATAAACAGTGCTGCTGTTCCAGCTTCAACATCATATTTAGCTACTAATGCCAGTGGACAAATCATCAGTGCAACTACTCCTGTAACTTCAATTACCGGTACAGCTGATCAAATAATAGCTTCTGCTTCTACCGGAGCTGTTACACTAACATTGCCTCAAAGTATTGCCTCTACAAGTACTCCTTCCTTCTCCGGATTAACCGTCAACGGGTTAACTTCAAAAGGTATTGTAACCAATACAGCAGCAGGCACTTTGGGCACCTCTAATGGAACCGGACTAGTGAGGCTAGACGGTAGTGGTAATGTAAGTTATGATAATTCGACTTATTTGACAGCCAATCAAAGTATCAACTTTTCAGCATTGGGAGACGTAACAGGAACAGCTTCCGGAACAACATCATTGTCTCCGACATTAACTATCGGAAACAATGCTGTAACTTATGCAAAGTTTCAACAGGTAGCAGCCAGTTCGTTGGTAGGTAATCCTACCGGAGTGCTTGCCAATGCACAGGAAATAACCTTAGGTAATGGATTAGCATTCTCTGGAACTACATTGGCAACAGCCAATATTCCAAATTCTTCGTTAGCCAACAGCAAGGTCACCATTAACGGAACGGATGTTTCGTTAGGCGGAATCACAACAATAACAGCTACTACTCCTTACAAATTATCAGCTGGAACCGGTTTGAGTGGTATGGATTATGATGGAAGTGCCACACAAACATGGACTGTTGACCATACAAAAGTACCTTACTTGTCGGCTGGTTTTTCAACCGGTTACATGAAGTATAATGGAACAAACTGGAGTTTTGATAATAGTACATTTATCAGTTCATTAAATGGATTAACAATTGACAATCAAACATTTGCAACAGGTACATCAGGAACTGACTTTAATATAGCATCTTCAGGAAGTACTCACACCTTTAATCTCCCAGATGCTTCATCCTCTAATCGGGGTGCTCTTACGTCTGGAGACTGGACAATGTTTAATAATAAAGTGACATCGGTTAGTGCAGGTAGTTCAAAAGTTACTATTGGAGGAACAACAACAGTTCCTACTGTGGATGTCAATACAGCTAATCTGGGAACAATCGGATTAACGGCCGGTACTTCGGGAGCAGATGTAAATATTAGCGGCTCGCCTACTAATCTTAGTGGATCTATTACCTTGAATATTCCAACAGCTTCGGGTACAAATACAGGAAAACTATCTTCTACAGACTGGACAACGTTCAATAATAAGATAGGAACGGTAACAGCCACGACGGCAGCTGCCGTGTCAACCGGCGGAACAACGGCTACTGTTCTTAATACAGGAGCCTATTGGAATGCTAACCAAATACAGGGGATAGCCGTAGATGCTACATCACCAACAATCGCCAACAATATTCTGGTGTATAATACGACAACGGGATGGACACCGGCACCCGCCAATAACGCATTATTGACAAAAGACATTGTTGCTGGTGTTTCGAGTGCAGCAGCCGTATTGCCTCTTACTTTGAGTGGTAACACGGGGCAGTTAGTTGGCTCTGGAAATGCCACGTTAACCGTAAACAATACCGCTGCATTGTGGAATGCCAATCAGGTGAACAGCGCTGCGGTTCCAACTTCTACATCGTATATAGCAACTAATGCCAGTGGGCAAATCATTAGTGCAAGCAGTCCGGTAACCACTCTTACCGGTACAGCCAATCAGGTATTGGTAAACGGCACATCAGGCACTGGTACTACCGGAGATATCACACTAACATTGCCTCAAAGTATTGCCACCACAAGTACTCCTTCTTTCTCCGGACTAACCGTTAACGGGTTAACTTCAAAAGGTCTTGTAACCAATACATCAACAGGCACTTTGGGCACCACTAGTGGAACCGGACTAGTTAAGCTAGACGGTAGTGGTAATGTAAGTTATGATAATTCTACTTATTTAACCGCCAATCAAAGTGTCAACTTCTTAGCATCGGGAGATGTGACAGGAACAGCTTCCGGAACAACATCATTATCTCCTACATTAACTATCGGAAACAATGCCGTAACTTATGCAAAGCTTCAACAGGTAGCAGCCAGTTCGTTGGTAGGTAATCCTACCGCAGCGCTTGCCAATGCACAGGGAATAACCTTAGGTAATGGATTAACGTTCTCGGGAACTGCATTGGCAACAGCCAATATTCCAAATTCTTCGTTAGCCAATAGCAAGGTCACCATTAACGGAACGGATGTTTTGTTAGGGGGATCCGCAACAATAACAGCTGCTACTCCTTATAAATTATCGGCAGGAATAGGCTTGACGGGTACTGATTATGATGGAAGTGCCGCACAAACATGGACTGTTGATCAGACTAAAGTGCCATATTTACCAACAGGGTTTTCAACCGGTTATATGAAGTATAATGGAACAAACTGGGGCTTTGATAACAGTACTTTTATTAGTTCTTTAAATGGATTGACAGTCGCAACTCAAACATTTGCAACGGGGACATCCGGCACATCGCCAAATTGGGTATCTTCATCACCAATACATACCTTGAATATCCCGTTGGCAAGTGTAAGCGGCGTAACCGCTGGTTTGATAAGCAATGGCGATTATACTACCTTTAACGGGAAAGTGGGTAGCGTTACCGGTACAGCACCGATAACAGCATCTACTATAAGTGGAGCTGTAACAATCGGGATAAATAGTGCAACTACAAGCAATGCCGGAGTGGTGCAATTAGCCGGGGATTTAGGCGGTACAGCAACTTCGCCTACCGTAAAAGGATTAAATGGCGCTGCACTTATTTATACAAGTCTTGCAGACAAAGATTTATTACAATATAATAACAGCAGTAGCCACTGGGTCAATGTAACACCGACTTCATTGGTGGGTTCGGCTTTAACGGCCGGAACAGGGATATCTATTTCTGGCACAACCATAACTAACACTGGAGTAACCTCTATTTCCGGCGGTACAACCGGGTTGACACCTAGTGCTTCTACCGGGCCAGTTACGTTGGCAGGAACATTGGCTATTGCCAATGGTGGTACTGGTATCGCAACGGCTGCTACTCCGGGAGCTCTGGTTTACGGAGCATCCGCCACCACCTTAGGATACACGGCTGCCGGCACATCGGGACAAGTACTTATTTCGGGAGCTGCCTCTACTCCAACGTGGGCAGATGCTTCCAGTCTGACTGTAAAAAACATTTACACTTCTGATGGTACGCTTACGAACAACCGTATGGTAACGCAGAATGCTTCTACTCTAGGTTTCACAAACTCGCTCACCAGCGGTACAGCATTTGGCATTACGGGTTCGGGGACCTATACCGGCACCGGATTATTCAATATTACAGCCAACTCGGCTACAACAGGAACGTTAGCAGCAATTTCGTCCGGTTCACTGACTACCGGAACTGGATTGAGTATAACCACGTCGAGTAGTTCTTTGAATTCGACAAACGGACTGTTGTATGTAGCTAATAACTCTAGCAGTACTACCGGTATCGTTGGGCGTATCCAGTCGAATAACACTTCCGGCTCGGGGTTGACCGTATTGGCCAACGGAAACGTGGGTATCGGTACTGCTACTCCCAAAGCTACTTTGCATAATACAGGCTCAACACTTTTAGAGGTCACTGCAGTAACAAATAGTGATGCTTCACCCTTTGCTCCAACGGCAGCAACTACAGTGGATAGTTACTCGGGAATGCTGATTACCAATTCGGGATCTTCCTATCCGCTATCGCTTCCCACGCCGAGTAATACTACAGCAGGTCGCATTTTTACGGTATTCAACTCACAATCATCCTCATCTCCCGTTACTGTAGGAGGGCTGACACTTGCTCCCGGAGCTTTGGCCACTTTCCAATGGGATGGACTTAGCGCATGGGTTGCCCCATTGGGATTAGCATCTTCTGTTCCTTTGAGTGGATTGACGGCAGCTGTGGCTACTAACACTATTTTTAACGGCGATTATGCACAAGCGTGGAACTGGAATTCATCGACCTTGACCAATCCCTTTACAATAGCCAGCAGTTCGCTTACCGGTGGTAATCTTTTCTCGCTTGCCAATAGTAATACATCCCATGCCGGCAATGTGTTGGCTTTAACTTCCAATGCTACAGCTCCCACAGCAGGAATCGCTAAATTCAACTTTAGCGCTGCTCATACTGGAAATGGACTGGAAATTGACGATGCAACCACATCTGGTTCTGCCTTTACTATTAACGGAACCGGGGCTTATACCGGCACCAGCGGTTTATTGAACCTGAGTGGCAACTCAGCTACATCGGGAACAATAGCTGCGATTAATGCCAATGCACTGACAACAGGTACAGCATTAAATATCAGTTCTACCTCCACTGCCATAACCGGCGGGCAGCTAGTGAATGTAACTACTTCGGGGACCAATGGAACCTCGGGAAGCACTACTACTGCAGCCACCATCAGCAACACCCACACGGGTACTACATCAACCAATGTAGGTCTTTCGGTTAGTGCCAGCGGCGGAACGAACAATTATGCATTGCTTGTTCCTTCCGGCAAGGTAGGAATCGGGACCTCTGCACCTGCAGCCACTTTACACAATACGGGATCTACGCTGCTTGGAGTTACGTCTGTTACCCGGACAGCAAACACATACGCACCACCCGCCCTTACGGCAGCGGCATCGGTAGATGCCTATTCGGGAATGGTAATTACCCAGACAGTTAATGATGTCGCTCTCACTCTTCCTAATCCGACATCCGCTACTCCAGGTAGGTTGTTTACGGTTTCCAATTCGAAATCTTCCAGCAATTATGTGAAGGTAAGCTCTTGTACCTTACCGGCAGGTATGTCGGTAACCCTGGTTTGGGACGGAAGTCAATGGTCGGCTCCATTAGCCTCACCGATCACGGTAATAAACAGTACAAATCTATTTTCTACAGGTTTAACTGATACCGGTAGCGGCGTTACCTCTATTTCCAACTCTAACTTTTTCGGATCGGGTGCAGGATCTAGTGCTACAGGTGCTTCGAATTCCAACTTTTTGGGATCCGGTGCAGGAGGCAGTGCCACCAGTGCTTCCAATTCCAACTTCTTAGGTTTGAACGCCGGTTATAATGCCACGGGTGCTATTAATTCCAATTTCCTTGGTCAGTATGCCGGATACAATGCTACGGGTGCCTATAATGCTAATTTTTTAGGTCAATCAGCCGGACAATCTGCAACGAATGCTTACGGAGCAAACTTTTTGGGACAGAATGCAGGTTATACAGCTACCGGAGCAACTTATTCCAATTTTATTGGCAATAATGCAGGTTACAACGCTACAGGAGCTGCGTACAGCACATTATTAGGCTACAATGTAGCTAACGAAAACTTAGGTTCACATATTGGAACTAACAATATTATTATTGGTACTAATATTACTTTACCAACAGGTACTACCAATGGTATCAATATTGGAGGTGTGCTTTTCGGTACCAATACCTACTCCACCACTTCAGGCAGTCCATCTTCGATGGCCACTACTTACGGTAATATTGGTATTGGGATAGAAAGTCCTACTGCTCGCTTGCATCTTGCAGGCAGTACAGGTGAATTGGGTACAGCTCCATTGAAGCTTTCCTCAGGCTCCCTTCTCGGTACTCTTGAGACCGGAACCATTGAATATGATGGTTTTCACCTTTACTTTACGTCAGAGACAGATGGAGCTACTCGTTATCAACTTGATGGACAAGGATTATCACTTCCGTTAAGTAGCTTAACAACAGCTGTGGCTACCAACAGTATCATGAACGGTGATTATGACCAAACCTGGAATTGGAACTCTTCAACAACAAAAAATCCGTTGACAATAGCTAGTAATTCGTTGACATTGGGAAATCTTTACAGCTTAACTAATACCAATGCATCTCACGTAGGCAATGTATTAGCTTTAAACTCAAATGCTATCGCCCCCACAGGAGGAATTGCCAAATTCAACTTTACTGGCAATCACTCGGGTAACGGAGCGGAAATTAACGACGCAACCACGTCCGGTACTGCCGTAGCCATCAACGGCACGGGAGCTTATACCGGCGCTGGCTTATTGCAAGTGAACGCCAATTCGGCCAGCACGGGAACGGTAGCTGCCATCAATGCTAATGCGCTAACCAACGGTACAGCATTAAGTATCAGCTCTACCTCTACCGGCATGACTGGTGGACAGTTATTGAAAGTTGCCACATCCGGAGCGAATACTACGGCAAACAGTACAACCACTGCTGTAACTATCACCAATACTCATGGGGGCACAACGCCAACCAATGTAGGTCTTTCGGTAAGCGCCAGCAGTGCCAGCGGCGGATCAAAAAGTTATGCTATAATAGTCCCTTCGGGTTATGTAGGTATTGGTACAAGTACGCCTGCTGCAGCCTTAGATGTGAAAGGACAGGTTAATATAACCCAGACTTCGGGCACAGGTTATGTAGGCCTGATAGCTCCAACTACGCTGACTTCTTATAAGCTGACCTTTCCTTCTGCACAAGGCAGTACGGGACAGATTCTACAGAACGACGGGGCGGGTAATCTTAGTTGGGTTGCCGGACTGACAAACGCACTGACTTCGGGTTACATGTACGTGGGTAATGGAAATGTAGCTACTCAGGTAGCCATGAGTGGTGATGCTACTCTGAGCAATACCGGCGTCCTCACATTGGCAAATACAAGCGTAGCAGCTGCTTCTTACGGTTCTGTGACTGATATTCCTAATTTTACGGTTGATGCAAAAGGCCGGTTGACAGCAGCGGGAACCACTGCCGCTACAGGTATTGCCATTGCCGGCGATGTAACCGGAACGCTGGGTGCATCTGTGGTATCTCAATTGCATGGAACAGCTCTTTCTATTTCAGGTCTGGCATCGGGTAACCTGTTGAAATACGACGGAAGTAACTGGGTGAACTGGGTTCCAAACTTTCTTTCACTCACCTCGTTATCAGCAACAGCACCATTAAGCTATGACAATACGAGCGGTGCATTTGGAATTACGAAAGCAACAAGTACTACAAACGGATACTTATCTTCCGCGGACTGGAATACATTCAACAATAAAGTTACTTCGGCTAATAACGGATTGACCGTTACCAGCGGCAATGTTGCCTTAGGTGGTGCCTTGGCCAATGCAACCACCATTACTACAACAAGTGCCAATACGTTGACCATAGCCGGTCTTCAAACTGGTGCAGCTACCGATAATGTAGTTATGTCCAATGCCGGAGTCATAAAAACAATGGCACCTACAGCCCTGTCTGTCGGCGGTGATATATCAGGGACATTGGGAGCAACAACTGTGAACAAATTGCAGGGAACTGCCTTGTCAATATCAAGTCCTTTATCGGGTGATCTGTTGCGGTATAATGGTTCCAATTGGGCTAATGCAACAGCCGCCTCGATCGGGGCAATCACGTTAGCAACCGGAACTTCGGGTAATGACGTAAATTTCAATTCTTCAACTTCTGTTAGCCTGGGAGGTACTATTACATTGAACATTCCCGATGCGAGCTCAAGCAACCGGGGGGTGGTAACTATAGGAGCACAAACTTTTGCAGGTGCAAAAACGTTCAGCTCAGCGATATCAGCTCCGACAGCAGGCAACACCATCAATGGTTTGATTATAAGCTCAGGAACCTTATCGGGAATTGCAGGGTATACGCAAGCATCGGGTGACTTTGCTATATCGGGTACCGGTGCTTTCAGTACGGGAACAGGCAACATTTCCTTGAACGGAAACACAACGTTGGCTGGTGGCAAGACACTGAATCTTACCGGATCAACATCGGGAACGGTTGGCTTTATAGCACCAACAACAGTTACCAGCTATACGCTGACACTTCCCCCGGCACAAGGAGCCAACGGACAGATTCTTCAGAATGACGGTTCGGGAAAATTGAGCTGGGTTGCCGGATTGACAAATTCATTGACTTCGGGCTACCTATATGTAGGTAACGGGTCAGGGATAGCTACTCCGGTAGCGCTGAGCGGCGACGCTACCCTAAGTAATGCGGGAGCACTCACATTAGCAGCTTCGGGAGTAACAGCAGGTTCTTATGGTTCTGCTACCAACATTCCAACTTTTACAGTCGATGGAAAAGGTAGGTTGACTGCAGCATCAACGGTTCCTGCCACAGACATTACCATCATCGGCGACATCACCGGAACATTGGGTGCGTCGGTTGTATCTCAACTACAAGGCAAGACTCTTTCTATTTCAGGTCTGGCAGATGGAAATATATTGAAGTATGATGGCGCCACCACAAGCTGGAAGAATGTTTCTATAGCTCTTCCTGCTTCAACAGCATCGGCATATACCGTGTATGGTAATAACACCAATGCTTCGGCGGCTCCGTCTTATTTTACTCCGGTATTGGCTTCGGCATTATTTGCCTATCAGGGAACTACTAACACCGTATTACACGGGAATGCCAGCGGTACTCCTTCGTGGAGTGCTATCGACCTATCGGCAGACGTAACCGGCACCTTGCCTGTTGCTAAAGGAGGTACAGGAGCCACAACAGCAAGTGCAGCACGTACCAGCTTAGGTGCGGCAGCAAGCGGAGCAAACAGCGATATTACTTCGCTGACCGGATTAACATCGTCTTTATCGGTAGCTCAGGGAGGTACGGGTGTTCAAACTTTAACAGCAAACGGTGTACTCTATGGCAATGGTACAGGTGCTATACAAGCCCTTGCACCGGTGGCCAGCGGATATGTACTCACATCTACCGGACTGTCTTCTGCGCCTGCATGGACAGACCAGTCAAGTCTCAGTACTCCGCCTATCAACAAACTGATAGCCGCCACAGCAGCCAATACTCCGATAGACAATGCCGCTTATGCGCAGACATGGTCATGGAATTCATTGGCAGCGGGTAACGGGTTGGCATTGACCTCAACAAATACTTCGACCACCGGTAGTTTGCTTTATGTTACATCAGCATCGGCAGGAGCTGCTTCAACAGGTTTGGTAAGTTTTAATTTCTCAGGTGCTCACACCGGCAATGGCGTTGGAATTGCTGATGCTACAACTACGGGAACTGCGTTAGGAATTACGGGCTCGGGGGCATATACCGGTACGGGATTGTTCAATATCACAGCAAACTCGGCAACCACCGGAACATTGGCGGCAATCTCTTCGAGTTCGTTGACTACCGGCACCGGATTGAAAATAACGGCATCGAATACGGCATTAAATTCTACCAACGGACTACTTTATGTAGCTAATACATCCAGCAGTACAACTGGAATTGTAGGGCGTATTCAATCAAATAGCACAGCCGGTTCGGGATTGACCATATTGGCCAGCGGAAACGTCGGTATTGGAAATGTTGCTCCTGCTGTTGCTATGGATGTAACCGGTAGCGGACAGTTCAGTGGAAACCTTACGGTAAACGGTAGCATCAACGCACCTTCTGATATTCGCCTGAAAACGCATATCGAAACACTGAGTGATGTGTTGGAAAAAATTGATAAGCTCCGTGGAGTACGTTATGAATTTATCGATCAGAAAAAATATGCTACCGGTCCGCAGATTGGTGTCATCGCTCAGGAGCTGCAGAAAGTGTTCCCCGAATTGGTGAAGAAAGGTACGAACGGATATCTGGCGGTCAATTACTCGCAGCTTACGGGAGTACTCATTCAAGCCATCAAGGAACAACAACAAGAAATAAATACCTTGAAACAGACTCAGATCAGACAACAGGAACAGATAGAAACTATTTTGAAAACATTGCAGGAAATCAAAGGAAAATAAATATGTCACCGAAAAATGATAATTATCGTTGATTTGTTTTTATCACATAGTTCACATTAGTTTTGAATAGAAAGATATAAGACTAAGAACACATAGCATTATCCCGAATACGGGATAATTTCAGACTGAGCAAAAGCATCGTCAGATACTTTTACTATGTGACCTAAGTCTTTTTCTCCCATTATTTCTCCCAGCTTGTCCCGATTAATCGGGAATATATCGGGATGTTCCATATGTGTGCTATTGTGCTAAAATATATCATTAAATATTGGCAGCTACTTTATATTCGACTTTGAAAATCTTATTTGCGAGAATTTGTGTGGTTTGCGTGCTTTTGAGATAACCTTTGGAGATGAGTTTACAACAAAAAATGGAAAAAAGTGAAAAGAGAAAATTTACGGATAATAAGAATGACGGATACAGGCAATTCTATGCGTGCGTTTGGCGTGCTGCTTACGGTTATTTGTCTGTTGTTGATTTTGCCTGTTTCGCTTGTTGCACAAATCACCAATTTCCGTACTCAGACAGGAATTCCGGGTATGCCTGTATTATCGGCATCTCCCGCAGCAACCTCGGTAGGCGGATTGTATGCAAACAGCACGGACCGTCTTATCTATAAATACAACGGAACACAATGGATTCCTATCGGTGGAAGCATTACGGCAAATATTAATCTTTCCTCCAGTCCCGTTTTATATAAAGGCCAGGTTGTCTCGCCCGAAATCAGTTATATCTATTCGGGAGGAGTTACTTCATCTTGTAGCTTGTCCGGCAGTAGTTACACTTGGTATCGTGCCAATGATCCAGCCGGCGCCGGAAAAACGGTTATATCTTCCGGTACCGGAATTCCAACTTCTTATACGGTGGTAGCAGGTGATGCAGGCAAATATATCGGCTTGGGGGTAACTCCTACCAGCACGTGTAATGTGGCAACCTTCGAGATCATTAGTTGGAAACAGGTTTCAGCACTTACGCCCTCTGTATCGACTGTAAACATAAGCGGATTAAACGGAGTATATGCTATTGCCGGTCGTTCGTTGACTGCATCTTTTACGGGTTACGCTTGCACACCGATACTTATACCCGGCGATATAGGGACAAATTGCAGCTATCAATGGTATTACGCCGACGATGCAGCCGGCACAGGCAAAACAGCTATTTCGGGGAAAACATCCTCTTCGTATACCGTCAGTTTTAGCGATGGATATATCTCCGGTAAATATATTGCCGTGGGAGTAACTCCGCTGGCAGCCAATGGAGAAACCGGAACAGAGAAAGTAAGCAGCTGGTATCAGGCCTCGACGCTTGTGCCTGCTTATAGTTCGGTGACACTTGTGGGACTAACGGGAGGTAAGGCACAAAACACCACAACTCTTGTAACTCTGAAAGGGAGCTATTCGGCAACGCCCGCAATAAACGGTACAGAAGGTGCGCCTACCTATAAATGGTACTACGCTACCAGTGCTACGGGCACCGGGAAAACAGCTATCCCGGCACAAACCGCTCCATCGCACACGGTGAACCTCAATGCCGGATACGGATACAACAGTGACGCCTATTACCTGGCGGTGGGCATTACGCCGGTAACCACTACCGGCGAAACCGGTACGGAGGTATTGAGTAGCTGGGCGAGAGTGCAACTACTTACGGCTGTCGATGGTACGCCCGTATATGAACTGGTCAGCCCTACGGGGCGGGTGTGGATGGATCGTAATCTGGGAGCCAGTCGGGCGGCAACCAGCAGTGGCGACTATCTGGCCTACGGCTCGCTTTATCAATGGTGCCGCGCAGCCGATGGGCATCAACTGATCAACTGGACAAGCTCCACAGCAGGTACGGCTGTAAATGGTAATACTACCATGTTAGGTGCTACTTCCACTCCAGGACATTCGTTGTTTATTATTAATGGTAGTGGCACGTTTGATTGGCTAAGCACGCAGTTAAGTGACGGTAGCCTCTGGTGGAATGGTACAGCTAGCGGTGCTAACAATCCTTGCCCTAAAGGGTATCATGTGCCTACCAATACGGAGTGGAATGCTGAGTATTCGGTGGGAATAACTAATGCGGCAACAGCCTACAGTAGATTAAAACTGCCTGCGGCAGGCTACCGCAACTACAGTGATGGTGCGCTCTACTACACCGGTAGCTTCGGCGACTATTGGAGCAATGCGGTGAATGGAACGGGCGCCTACAACCTGTACTTCGACAGTAGCAGTGCCGGGATGTACAACGCCAACCGGGCGTACGGCATATGTGTACGTTGTATAAAAAATTAATGCTCGCAATTAGCTCATTGAAACATAGAGATGAAATAACAATATAGAACTATAAATAAAGGATTCGATTATCCTCATAGCCTGAAAATAAAAGATAAACAGAAGACAAGCAATAATACACAATGAAAAGAACCATACCACAGCAACAATATATATGTACCAACCGGAACAACCGGTTCTGTGATGCAGGCATATTGCCTGCTGTTCGCAGGTTTTGTATGCAGCACAGGCACGTGGCCTGTCTTATCCAATTGCGTGTGTCGAAGCTTATTTTAGTTTCAATGATTATTAGTATATGCTGTACACAAGGTTTTGCTCAGAGCAATACCTATTTCCGCACCGAAGTTGGTGTGCCTTATATTCCGGTGTTGTCGGCTGCACCATCGTCTCCTACAGTAGGTTCTGTTTATGTAAATAGTACAGATAAAGTTGTTTATAAGTATGAAGGTTCTCAGTGGGTGCCTGTAGGGACCGGCGTTTTTGCTAAGTCAGCTCTTTCCTCTGCTTCCGTTTTGTACAAAGGACAAACCCTAAGCCCGGACGTACAATATATCTATTCGGGAGGTTTAACGCCTGTTGCCTGTGCAGTATCAGGAGGTACGTATGCCTGGTACAGAGCTACCGATGCCATAGGTACCGG
>Ga0302208_10000198_pt1 | contig 31415 bp, 28 predicted proteins | sample II_Fen_E2_3_FD_194577 | JGI IMG/M metagenome (GOLD analysis project Ga0302208, IMG submission 194577) | Peat permafrost microbial communities from Stordalen Mire near Abisko, Sweden - II_Fen_E2_3 | ecosystem: Environmental > Terrestrial > Soil > Wetlands > Permafrost | place: Sweden: Abisko...
AACAATGGATGAGCCATGAACAGGAGGCGGTAAGTGAAGAATAAACAAAGCCTTTGGCAATGGCTTTGTTTCTTTTACTTTTTTCTGTAAAATTTGAAGTAAAATGCTTTTCAAATTTTGTTCAAAGATGTTCAACTTAAACTCATTCTCATATTTTAGTCTTCCAGCCTTACCCATTTTCAAGCGAAGTTCAGGATTTTTAATAAGAACTTCTAATTTTTCTGCAAAAGCTTCTGCATCTTTTGGTGGTACAAGAAATCCGTTAATGTCATTCACAATAATATCAGGGATGCCACCTTCAAGAGTAGATACTACTGGTAGCGAATATTGCATCGCTTCTAATAAAACCAAGGGGAAACAATCGTTAAACGTTGGGTGTACGAAAATATCTGCATTTTCAAACATTTTATTTTTCTCATTACAAAACTTTTTCCCCAGATAATGTACCTTTCTGGATAAGTGCTTTTGATTAACTTTTTCATTAAAATAAGATTCGCATATATCACCTTCATCGCCAACAAAATTACATTCAAAATCAATTCCCTTTTCTTGCAAAATATAGCATGTATCCAACAGCACTAAAACTCCTTTTGATTCAATTAGATTCGATAAAAATAGAATATTAACTTTCTTACTTTCAGATACAATACGAGGTTTATGATCTGTAAATAATTCAGCAACTCCATTAGGACATATATGAATCCTTGACAATGGGACAAATTCTTGCACATCGGGATATAAATGTGATGAAAGCATAATTACATCGGCTTTTTTAAAAACGAATCTATAAATCAACCGGATAATCTTATTCTTATTAAGACTTACACCTTTATTGTGGAGGTGAAACACATGTTTAATTCTCAAAACACGTAAAAACAAAACTAGCAATACATCTTTATAAAATGCAGATCCGTAAACAGTCAGAGCAAGATAACACAAATCAGGTCTTTTAAATGTGATTTCATACAAAAAGTCAAACCAAATACCAATAAACCTAAAGAATTTCAAGGAATTGGTTTTACCGGTTTCTTTTATTTGCCTTGAAACTAAAAGATTGATGTACTGACATTCAAATGAGTCGTTTATTATATTAGATTTTTTTATTGATAGACCTACAACCGATGAACCATGTACAGGTGGGGGATAATGTAATACAAATAAAATTTTCATTTTGTTTGGTATTAAGTTTAGACTAAAAAATGTCGTTAATTCATATAAATCTATTTGTTATTCAAAAAGTGCCAATATTCTGTATTATTCAAGTAAGATATTTCCTCATGAGCCGACAGAGCTTTTAAAACACTTTCCAATTCTTTCCAAAGTCCATATTTTTCTATTTCCCACGAATGTCCCCATAGATGAAACACGCCTCCATTTTTGACCAGATTAAATAATATCATGTCAGCTAAAGCTGAAAAATTTCTATTCGCTTTATAAAAAAAACGATAATCGAATAATGGTGTTAAAAATGCATTTTTCAAACAATGTCGTATCAAAACAACAGTACTATGGTCAAATACTTGTATGCCAGTGTGCATTATATTATCGACAAGGTTAAGTTCAGTATGAAAAAAATTTGTTGTACGCCCGAATAAGAAGCCAGCTTCTTTAACTAATTTAATATCACGTTCTGAATATTTACCGCCAGGATAACAAAATGCATCGATGTTTATTCCCAACTTGTCCTGAAGCATATTTTTACATTCGGAGATTTCATTATTAGCCTCTGATTTTCCTAGTGTATTCAAATAGATGTGATTAACCGTATGACCTCCTATTTCATATTTTCTTGAAATTTGCGTTAAGAAATTAGATTCCATTACCTTACGTTCAGAGTTTCTAATTGGAACATAAAAAGTGCCACCGATATTATACTTTTCTAATAACTCGGCTATTCTAACATCTAAGACATAACCATCATCCCAACTGGTAGTAACTATAATTTTATTTTTATCCATAAACATTCTTTGATTTATATTTCAAACGACAAATAATTCAATAATGTTTGAACTAAACTTGTCTTTTATTTTAGAGACAGACTATAAATCAGATTTTAGATCTCATACAGTAAATGGAAATAAAATTCTAATTGATCAGACTCATATAGAGTTTTGAATAAGATTCAATCATTCCTGAAAGAGAAAATTTCTCGGCAGCAAATGCATATGCTTGATTTTTCAGCTGAATCAAATCATATTTATTATTTTTGATATTATCAAAAACAAACATTAGTTCATGCTCATTTTCTAAGTGAAATTGCAAAGGCCAATCCGAAGGCAAAGTTTCACTTAATCCTTTTGCAAAAGCAGCAATAACAGGCACTTTAGATAATGAAGATTCGATTGAAATTAATACTAAACCTTCAAATCTTGAAGGCATAATAAGAAAGTCAAAAGCGTACAACTTGTCTGCAATATTGGATACAGCATCATAAACGAATACATTATCATTTTCTTTTGCTGTTTTCAATACTTCATTCTGGTAAGTACCGTTGCCAATTATATGAAAAAGAAAATCATTCTTGTAGTGGAAATTTATCACTTTAATTCTTTCCAACAGAATGTCAATTCCTTTTTGATTTTCAAATCTGCCACAAAATGCAATATTAATCTTGTCGGGATTTATTTTAAAAAAATGTTCTTGAATTTTCGGAATATTGCAACCATTGTATATAATGTGTTTCTGATTCGAGACCTTCAATGCGTATTTTAGTCTTAACTCTTCATAAGCTACTAGTGATTGATCTGAAACACCAACTATCCAATCGTTAACAAAAACTTTTTCAACATATTTTCCTAACAAATCATGAGTAGGCCATAAAGTTGTATTATGAATGGTTCTTATGATTTTTGGAAATTTAAAACGGAAAAAAGAAAATAGTCGCTTTGTGTTTGAAAGAACTAAATCCGGAAGATCTGTGTGAGAATGAATAATATCCGGCTTTTCCTTTAAAATTTGATAAGCAAGTGCAAAATGCCCAAAAAGCAAACTAATTGTTTTTGAATTTGATCCTAGACTTTTAAATGATATGTTTTTGGACGTAAGTTCATTCTTCTTATTCATTGAATATTCGTCGACTGATTTATGTAATTCAACAACAATGAACTCAAACTTTTTTTGTGGAATGTTACAATATTCAGATAAAGTAAATGCAACTATTTCAGCACCACCTAAATGAATTGATCTTATTATTTGAAAAACCTTAAGCATATATAATTTTCTTCCATTCTCTTAAAAAACCATTTTGGTTGTTAATAATCAACAACGGTTTATTAATTAATTTAATGTCATTTATAGGAATCAATGAATTTATAAATAAGGTAAATTTATTTATTGTATCAGCCTTATCCAATGGATTAAATATCAATCCATTAACACCTACCAAACCAGAAGCACCTGCAAACTGAGAACAAAGAACATATAGCCCCAAAATTAAAGCTTCATTAACCACAGCTCCAAATGGCTCATAAGTACTTGGTAATACAAAACCACTGGCACAAAGATACCATGCATAAAGTTCAATTCCTTCAAACCGACCGGGAAGTAGAACCTTGTTTTCCAGATGATTTTCAGAAACGAAGTTATCAATAGATATTTTTTCTTCACCATCGCCTACAAAAATGATTAAAACTTCATCTAGCTGTAAAAGTTCAGGATGTATTGTTTTAATAAATTCTTTCAACCCCTTTTCAGGAATAAATCGACCAACAAATAAAAGTACTTTTTTATTTGTTAAAGAGTATTTTTGTGAATATTGAATTGCAATTTGTTCTAATTTTTCAGGATCCTTTCTTAATCTTTCAGGGTTCTGCAAAATAGGAGAAACAATAATTTGTTGCGGGTTTAATTTGAATGTGTTCTGATAGTACGTTGAAACTTCGTTTGAAAGAACTATAAGAGCATCCAATTGTTTAACGGTCATCTTTCTAGCTATGTAGCGCGTTTTAGACTGAACATTATTACAAATATCAATGCTATCGTCAATTGTAGAACCTATCTTTTGTTTTATTAATCCTAATCGCCTTAGTAAGATCAGATATTGAGTTGTAAATGAATACTCGTACCCCAGAACAATATCCGGATTTATACTTTTTATTTTTCTTAATATGCCAAAACGGAATACTCTTCCTTTAAAACGAATACCAGTCAACAAATAAGAAAATTTAAATTCTAACTGAGAAGTTAATCTAGTTTGGTCAAATTTATGATTCCAAACATTATCAAAAATAAATACAACTTCCAGATCAAACATTTTACTTAAATCATTAAATTGATCAATTCTATAGGGTGCAAGGGCTGGATGGAATATTAATAATTTCTTCATTGTTTACGATTTAGTACAATCATTCAATCAATTTGTGTCGTCTTTCATTTTTCAAATAAATTGGTAATAAATACCAATTTATTTACTTTTGCATTTTCTTTTCCTGTAGTTTTTAATTGCTTGTCTGATAGGTACTGAATATTTTGATTGTCGAATTTTTAATTTAGCAGTAGAAATCAAAACCTTAAATTTTCCAACCATATAATCAACCGAGTAGGATCTATATACATAATAAAAAAAGAGGGAATGTGGTTCTGCTAATAATCTCCTTTTATACTCAGCTTCACCCCATAAAAAATGAAATGTATTAATTCCTTTATTGATAGAAGTTTCAATTATATATATAAAGCACATTTCACCTAAATTGAATTTAGAATAATTATTATTGTGCCCGATAACATGTGCAAAAATTTTATTATTCAATACTGTTGCAATACAGCCTGCAACTATTTCTCCATCAATCTCAATAGTTGCAATGCAACCATAGAAGGTTGAGAATCTATAAATACTATCATTAAATGTATTGATAACACATGGAATGGTACCTTTTGACAGCATTCTATTGCAATTAAGCAAAATTATTTCATCAACTACACTTTTTCCTATTTCAGGACCATACTTTGTTTCAAATTTCGCTGTAGGAAATTCCTTTAAAAATCGGCCTTTTCTATTTTTAATATTCTTTCTCACATGGTAACTAAGTTTCTGATAATAATCATCTAATGTAGAAGGTAATCTTAAAATCTGATCATCTGATTTAAAACTTAGAAAAGACCTATTAAAATTATAGTCTTTATACGATGCTATAATTTCTATTTTTTTTATTTCAGGATGTTTTTTGAAAATATTTTCTAAAAATTCCGAAACAATATCTTCATCAATAGATACCAACGAGTTAAAACATGTGGAAGTATTGCTTTTATTTCCATAAACTAGCAATTCAATAAGTTTACCATTTTCCTTTACTGTAAAATAATTGACATCACAATCAGGATAATTTATTTCAATATAACGAGAAGTACTTATAAATGAGGAATATTTTTCAATCAAAAATGATTCATAATCAACGGGAATACCATTAAAACTTTCAAACGTCAACATATTAATTATTTGCATAAACAAACTTTATAAATTCTAAAAAAAAATAAAAATCAATCGAAAATAATAATTTGAAAAATTCAAATCAGACATCGCCGTAACAATCAATTAATAAATGAATCATATTTATTAATTAAAATGGATCCATATTCTATGGGTAGACCGATGAAACCTTCGATTGAAATCATATATTTTAAAAAATTAGTCTTTGTTTATTTTCTTCCACTCATCAATAAAGTCTTTTTGAGTATTTGACATCAACGAGTGCTTATTCATCAAGTTTATTTCATCAACAACATCAATTGAATTCAAGAAAATAAATAATTTATCAATTGTTTCATTCTCATTCAAAGGATCAAATAGAATTCCACAATCCGAATTAATTAAAGAAGAAGCACCGGCAAATTTCGAACAAAAAACTTTCGTTCCAAAAATTAGAGATTCATTAACAACAGCACCATAAGGCTCATAAATACTAGGTAAAACGAGGCCTGAAGCGCATAGATACCATGCATAAAGTTCAATATCTTCAAATCTTCCAGGCAACAATATTTTATCATATAACATTTTTTTTTCTATAGCTATTTCAATATCTTTTCGATCTTCTCCATTGCCTACTAGTACTAGAACAATATCTTCATATTCATTTAGCGTTTGGCTTATAGTATTTACAAATCTTATAAGACCTTTTGCATGAACAAATCTACCAACGTATAATAGTACTTTTTTACCTGTAAGCTGATATTTATGTCTATATTCATTTGCAACAACCTCTAATTTAGCTCCATTATTTCTTAATCTTTCAGGGTTCTGTAAAATAGGAGACACTATAATCTGATTTCCATTTAGTTTAAATTCATCCTGATAAAATTGTGAAACTTCTTTTGATAAAACAATAAGATAGTCTAACCGCCCAACAGAAAATTTGCGTGCAAATGATCTGATTTTAGATTGAACGTGATTACAAATATCTAAACTATCATCAATTGTTGATCCAATTTTTTGATTAATAACACCTAATTGTTTTAATAGAATCAAATATTGAGTCGTAAATGAGTATTCATATCCAATAATAAAGTCTGGATTAAACTCTCTTATCTTTCTTAAAATACCAAAGCGGAAAACTCTTTCTTTATATCGAGGGCCTATTAATAAAAAAGTATATTTGCAATTTAACAATGAAAGCAATTTGCTTTGATTAAATTTATCGTAAAAGACATTAGTGAATAGAAATACTACCTCTATTTCATATATCTGATTTAAATCATTGTATTGATCAATCATATAAGGTGCTAATGCGGAATTAAAAATCAATAATCTATTTTTCATTCTACTTGCTTTACAAATATGAATATCTTATACAACACAACAAAATATAATTTTAAGGCTGAAATCAACAATATTTATCTATAATAACCATATTAATTTTAATGTCTTTCTCGTTCCCAATAAATATTATCCTTTACTTTCTTCGCTGGGACACCCGCATAAATAGTGTTAGGTTCTACACTTCCTGTTACAATGGCCCCAGTTGAAATGATAGCACCATCACCAATAGTAACTTTTTTTAGTACTTTGACATCAGTTCCTAGCCAAACATGAGTGCCAATTTTTACAGGTTTATTTGCATTTATTCTTTGATTAGAATCTTTAGAAAAAATAGCATGACTATCCCCGTTGCGAATTTCAATTTTATTTGAAAACATACAGTCCTCGCCTATGGTTATAGATTCGCCTTCGGTTGCCGCAATATGACCACCCTGTATAGTTGTTCTACATCCAACAATTATTTTACCGCCATCATCTTCAATCCATAATTCCAAATCATTAAGAATGCAATGTTTTTCAATTTGTATTTCACAATTATTTCCACGTATATAAAACAAACAGTTATTTAATCTATTTTCGGTTGCAATTTTTACAACATTGTTCTTGCCATTAATTTGAATACGGGTTTTTCTCAAAAAAGCTCCTGTATATTGAATGTTGTTATGTCGTTTCCCTATCACACAAAAAAATATTGGTAAACTATAAATGGCAGCTGCAAACTTTAATAGTTTATCCGAAGATTTCATTCTTGTTATCAATTGATTTTTCATACTTTATTTTAATTCTACTTTACCAAATTAGATTTTATTAATGTAGCCAAATTACGAAAGCAAAATATAACATTAAATTCTATTCATTACTTACACTAAAAAAATGGGAACAAAAAAAACTTACTATTTATTTATATTTCACCCAAATCCATGGGCAAAACACACGTAAATGAATAGTAATAAAATGAAAACAAGCCTGCTTAATGCCGTTGTGCCTTTTATCGAATCTGAAAAATTCGATAGGGTGATTACCCAAAGCAGTATAAAGCAATTTGAATCGCTTGCGTAAAGTTGTTTTAGGATTACACCATGCCGCTAAATCTTTATGTTCGTCACACTCACCCAACACTCCTGGAACTACAACGGATGACACACCACACTTTGATGCTCTTAATCCATAATCAAAGTCTCCCAAAGCATGATGAAACAAAGGATCGTTCATGCCCACTTTTTGAAATACAAATCGGGGAATCAATACGACATTCCCATTAAAATAGTCACAATGTTGTAGTTCATCCGTCGGTTTAAGTAAACCAACCGTCATTGAACGACCACCATAGGTAATAAGCTCTTTGTTGTCCTCTGCGCAAGTTGAACCGACCAATATTTTTTGATCGTTTGTTTCAACCGAACTCGCCAATAATTCAGTTAATGCATTGTCATATAGGACTATATCATCGTTCAACCACAAGTAATAGTCAACATCTTTCTTAGCTGCTTCGCTCCACGCTCTATTCATTCCGCGATTCCAAAACAGAGTGCCGTCACCTTGTATTATATTAATTAATGGGAATTGCTCACGTACTGCTTCATTCGTACCATCAATACTTCCATCGTCCACCAAAAAGACCTCAAACAAATAGCCTTCAGGTACAATGCAAGCGTATAAAGATCTTAAACACGCAACTGTTTTGTTTTTACGATTGTGGCAGGTAAGTAGAACTGCTAAAGATTTCATTTTAAATGTTTCTTATAAATTTCGCAGGATTTCCACCCCATATTTCATTTTTTGGAATTGATTTCGTAACCACAGAACCTGCACCAATTATTGAGTTTTCACCTATTGTCACCCCTTTCAACACAATGGAATAAGCTCCTATAAAAGCATTGTCCTTTACTACAACAAGTGCTTTGGCTTTGTGTTGCAAGTCTGAATTCCCTGCCCGTAGTTTGGGATCTAACGAATGAAAATCGGTATCATATATCTTCACACCGCCCCCTATTTTTACATGATTGCCAATGGTAATACTTTGGTGGCAAATCAAAGCAGCCTGTGACATTCCCACATTATTGCCAATGATTAATGTGGCACCTCTATCCACAAAAAAAGTACAACGATCAAAACAGCCTATAGGATTACCTTGTGCACCATTATTCATAGATAGATTTTCACCAAAAATGCAAGTACCTCCAATGGCCACAGAAACAAATGGAATGCCATTCGATTTAAAGTTCTTATAACGAATATTGTTACCCCAAAAAATTATATGGCAATGCATTGTGTCTATTAGAGTATCTGCAAAGGCAAAAAACTTTATAATTGCTTTATAAATTAGGTATGTTCTCATTCACAATAGTTTTATAAATGTTATTCAAACTTTCAGCATTTTTCTTACCATCATGACGCTCAAAGGCAACTTTTCGCTCTTTCCCGCTTATTGCTTCTGCCTGTTTGCTGTCAGCAAATAACTCGCAAATTCGCATTGCTAATAAGGTTGTTTCTTCAAAACGATACAAGTAACCTGTCTCACCATCCTTTACCATATCCATACTTCCTCCTACATACGAAGCAATACATGGTGTACCAACCAATTGGGCTTCACCAACTGAATTAGGACTATTTTCAATGGAGGAAGGGCAAACAAACACGTTTGATTTCATATACCAATTAACCATTTCCTGCTCATCTAGCATACCAAGAAATTCAAACTTATCAGCCACATTATCCTTCTTCATCAATTGTTCAAGGTAATTTGAAAAACCATTTTTTCTAAAAGAACTTGTTTTCATAAAATTATTTCCGGCAACAAATACTTTTGTCTCTGGATAATATTTTAACACAATAGATAATGCTTTTACTAGTTGTTGAATTCCCTTAATAGGAGTTTGAGCTTGACTTAAAAATATGGAGTACTTTATACAATCATCATACCGCCATTTATTCCTATAAAATGATGACCTTAAGGTTTCATTGCAAAAATGATATGTTGCATCGGGATTTATAGCCCATGCGTGTGATTTGTCCCACGAGGTTCGACCTATAATATAGTCAACGCTTTTCAATAATTTCTGTTCACACTCACCTCTTTTTTTCATTTTCTTTTGTTGATCAAACAAAGAATCATTGCGAAGTATATCTCTTATCGTTATTGATTTTTTTATATCTTTCTCACAAATTCCCCCCAAATAATAATCAGTATAGATACTTACCAGACCTTGAATGGATACTACAACTTTATCTTTACCGCAAGCATTTATCCAGGCTAAAGAGTGTGGAGATTCAGAGCCGTGAATATGGACTATATCCGGATTAAATTCCGCTTTTACTTGATTATAATATAATTCAAGGCGGACACTATTTCTTATTCCACCTCCGTTTGAGGGAATTAAATAATAACGAATCTTATAATTGTCAATACATTTTAAAACCTTTCCAGGGTATAAAGCGACTACTGCCAGCTTAATATTAGGATTAGTTTCTAAAAGAGCTGTTGCTCCCGAATACATCCACCCGCCTACTACCGGAGCAATAATATGTAATTCATAGCAAACTTCAGGAAATAGTACGTTTGATATCCAAAGGACTCTCATGTGGTCTTATATTTATTCTTTTTACTTTTCTGCTGCTAAAAATACCTCTTACCCAAATTTCAACCTCCCTATCATTCATTTGGCGGAATTTATTTGAGAAGCAAAGCCCTAGTAAAACAAGATCCATCATATAAAATGTTTGAAACATTGGCTTTTCCCAAATAAATGACATTAACCATAAATATGCAACATATAGACCAACTCCTTTTACATAACGACTTCTACTCTTATATATAGCAAGATAGCTGGCTCTGAAAAACATTAGAAAATAAATAATGACTCCTATTACTCCATACCAAAGTAGAATATCCATAATACCGACTTCATTGCCATACCGTCCTTTTAACCCAGTACTTTCGTCTGTCCCCCAAGAATTGTCAACTCCTTCATCGCCAAAAGCGGGACTGCGACCTAATATCCAATCATTATTATTATTCAGTGTGTAAAATACATTTTCAAATATAAATGTTCGGGAATCTGCCTTTAGGCTTACATCTTCCAACTGACCCTCATCATTAGTTCGTTTTCGGGTATGATCTCCTTTTATGTAATCATCCATATTTAAAACATTGAATTCACTTGAAACGCCAAGCCATAAAAAGATAAATGGTGCAGATAAAAAAGCTATATGTACAATCCGAATCATTTTCGGAAATGTTCGATAAAAGTAGAATATAAATAATCCTATTGAAGCAGCAACAATAATTTTAGCTAAATCATTTCTATGTTCATTTGCTATAAAATATAAAACACAAATACCAATGAGCAACAATCTATTCTTTTTAGGTATAAATGCAAAGAATAACATCAAAATTGAATATGGTAAAAAGTCTAGAAGTGTCGGAGATTTATAAAAAAGAACAGATAAAATAACTAATGGAAAAAAAGACTTCCAATACAACCCCCAATAGTTTCGCACAATAGTCAAATTGGAACTTACTAGTATAACAATGTAAAACAGTGTTATTATAAGATTTGAAATAACCATCTTCCACATCCAATAACCTTCTGCATAAAATGTCGCACGGATAAATTCAAGGACCAACCACCCAATAAAAGTGAGAGTAAGGTAGAACCCTCCTTTATCCATTTTTTTTACGTCAAAACTAGTGCTTAGACTTTTGAATAAAATAAAAATAATAGCAATCATAAAAAACCATGAAAAAGGTTCGGGTAGTTTAAAAATCACACTGAGCATTACACTTAACATTACTGCAAATAAAGCCCAAGATGTGACCTTACTATAAGAATTATGTATTTCCATGAATTTGTCTATTCCAGTTAAGTTTCAATAAAGAAAAGCATATAAAAATCTCTCCAAAATAACAATACTTTAGTAAGTAACCGATAATTATAATGGATACGTTTCTCAACATATAGTCCACAGTAGTTTTGAATGTAAAAGATAAGACTAAGAATACATATTGAACATCCATTGCAACGGGGCAATATCCCGGATAAAGAGATAATTTCAGACAAAGTAATAGCATCGTCAGATACTTTTACTTTGTGAACTAAGTCTTTTTTCTCTCATTATTACTCCCGATACTCGAGATGTTTCATATGTGACTATTGTGGTTAAATATATCATTAATATTATGAACGACTTACTACCACGCCGCAAGCGGACAGAGTAGTAATTGTTCACTATCTCCTTTTAAATTGAGATTCAGCGAAATCTGTGGGGAATTCACCCAAAAGAGATAAAAAAAAACGAACTCAAATCACAATATAGTTATCACATCACGCCAGTATAGCCACTTTAAACTCCATAAATAATGTCTGGCAATTAATGCATTAGAATAATTACTTTTTCTCAAAACAGGTGATAATACATCATCAATTTCAGCATTTATTTCATTTTTAGTCCAGACTAATTCGCCAAATTCACTTGACAAAAGAGCAAAAATAGTTTGTTCACTAAAATTACCAGGATTTTTTGATTCTTTATTTATAGCTATTTCTATTGTTTTAGAGAATGAAAACATATCACCTTTAATAAGTACTATACCACAATTAATTGGATTCTTATCATATAAATAATCTGCGCTCATTGTTTCTATTAATCCAGTATCATAATTATGACTATTGTCTATTGATAGTTTAAGATAAGTATTCTCGAAATGCATGGTTTCGTTAATAGGGGAGCCATACCATAACACGTCAGGATCTGAGAACAATGTTAATTGTCGTTCTGAATATTTAAGAATTGCAGCTAACTTCTTTCCCCAAATTTGTTTACAAGCATATTGATATAATGTTTCCCGTCCTTTATCTCTATGATAAAAAGCACTTTCAGTCCAGTTTTCAATTAAAATTGGAATCTTCAAAAAAGAAAAAAAAGTTTTTCCATCGTTTTTTTCCCAGGTTCCATCAGATATGATTACAATCTCTCTTGGGTGTAAATTACTGTTTTTTAAAAAAGAAAGAATAGAGTACTTAACCATTGGGAAAGACTTACGATTACAAATTGTGAGAAATACAAAGTTTCCTTTCGGTTTCTGATAATTTATTTTTATTTTTTTTGTGTAAAATAAATTACCAGTAACTTTAAATAAAATTGATAGCAATTTTTGTCTTTGTGTAGCTCTTCTTTGTACTTTTTCAATAAAATCATTTTGTGAAATCATATTTTCTTAAACTTAAATTATTTTTTAGTAATTTAACTAACGAATAAGAAAGCAAGTTTTTTAATATTACTATATTTTTTAGAATAGACTTCTTGCAAAAGTGAATATCATACAGCGTTAGCATTTATAAAAACAAGCAATCACAGTAGCTCTGAATCAAAATCTGGAATGATTTCTGTACTTGTTTTCAAGAAACTTGTACACTCTACATTTGACATTTGTATTCGGAATCAATACTCGTTTTGTTCTAATATCCGATTTTGTTTCTTTTCTTGTTTGGTCAATTTAGGATGCTTTGAGTGGAAGTCATGCATTCATATGTGACTTTTTTGCCTACTGATATCCGCTATCAACTTTTTGTTTAATATTGGGAAGAATACGTAATTTCGTTTCTTCATTAAATTTGAAATCTTGACAAGCACCTTTTCAAAATGAATGCATATAATTTACTCATTATCAGTACATATAATTAGTTTGATTAATTCAGAAAAATTTCATACAATGTTATTTTACCAATAACAGCCCCCTTCAACTATATTAGCAGTTAAAGGTTTTTCTTCTGTTTCTGGTCTTACCCAATGCTCATTCATTAGTTGTGTAACGTAATTATAAGTTGAATTGTATTGTTCATTCTCCCATCGTTTCCCTTTTATTCCGAATAATAACTGCAAACTACCTCCAATATGAAACCCTTTCTTTCCCATTCTTTTTACATGGGCAGCTAATGGAAAACCATAAGCTCCTGCCCCTATTAAGCAAATATCGTAATCAATTTTATTTATTTCAGACTTCATATAATCCAAAGCTTCAAACCAATCAGCAAATTCAGTTTTTGTTCCGCCAATGCTCTGTACAGCTTTAATGGTTATTAATTCAAATTCTGGCAATAAGTTATTTTTAAATATTAATTCCTTCTTTTTATATTGTTGCTCAATAGTTTTAGCATAGGGGTGAATCACTAAAACTTTTTTCCCTTCTAAAGCTTTTGTCCATGGATTATTAACCCAAAAAGGTTCTAACAATATTAATTTTATTTGTTTCACATTAGCTAATTTTGTTTCAAAATACCTTTCATCAGCCAACCAACTGCCCAAGACATCCACCTCTTTCATATCATCCAACATTAATTCGCAAAACTGTTCAATTTTCACCTCCGTTGGAGGGAAAAAACCACTCCAACGCTGCATTTGCTCCATGGTAGAATCGTTCCACCACCAAGCCAAGCTCTCCCCTTTGATATACTTCAAAATAGTTGTATTGGGATACTTTACGCCCAAATAGTTAATCATTGAACTTAATTCAGTACTACCAAACCGTGCAATCATGCAAGGTTGGTCATCCATTAGCTTTTCATAAATAATGCTCGATGCCACATCGGGGTCTTGCTCGTAAGTAGGACTTGGCAAAGGCTGTACACGAAAAGCTCTCCCATAGAGTTTACGCAAAGCTTTAAGAGTAAATATAGAGAGCTGGTTCATTATCAGAAATTCATATTTTTATTCAAATCAATAGCGGCGCCAATAGCCACATCCATATTGTAATATTCCCATTCCGCAAAACGTCCTAAGAGGTACATACCCTTTATTTCTAGTTCTTTCTTCAAATCGCCTATCATTGTGCGTGTAGTAGCATTTTGAATCGGATAAGTATATCTTTCATAATGATGTGTCAGGTACTTCGGAGCAAAAGGAATGCGCGACAAATTATCGACTATTTCTTCTTTGGATACTTCGTCGGTAAATTCAATTGTTCCGGTAAGTTTGCCTTCCACATTATTGGATACCGCAAAGTTCCCCGTACAAATAATTCGATGAGATTCGTATTCCTGCGACGGCATATACATCCAACTATAGGAATTCTGTTCTATCTCACAGAAAACTGCCGTTGTACCATGTGACTCTAAGGCATCTATTTTACATGCAAAAGCACTGATATCCTCCTGATCTTTTAATAAGGACGGCAATTGTTTAATATTTCCGCAAAAAACAACTCTGTCGAAAATTTCACCATCAATCACCCATTCCGAATCCTTCTGTTGAATAGATTGGATAGGTGCATTGTAGTGAATTGTTAATCCTTCAGCCAAACGATTGGCTATAAATTGAGAACCTCCCTGCTTGGCATAGAAAAAAGAACTATGTACAAATGAACTTTCTTCTACATGATTCATATTGTTATAAATCATCTCCTGTAAAGTAGGCATAGGCAATTTTCCTTCTAGCCACGTCAGGGGAACTTGCGTTAAATCGCGTCGCCAGATCTTGTAGTTATAGGGTTTGAAATAAAGTTCGTACAATGTTCGTCCGAAACGATGGATTAAAAATTCTTCAAAATTAGCAGGTTCAAATTGACCCGCTTGTGCCATCAACACCCAATCTTCGATAAAAGCTTTCTGTATGGTCTCATCTAAACAATATACATGATTTTCGATAGGGTAAGGCACCATTTTCCCCTTAGGCATCACCACCGAAGCATTTCGGGTAGCTTTGGTAAACTCCACTTCTTTATCAAAACGATTCCAAAACCAATCCAGCACATCTTGCCGCTTGGTATTGAACACATGTCCTCCCGTGCGATGAAAAAGATTGCCTTCCACTATATCACATTTTATCAATCCACCCGGCCGTTCTGTTGCTTCGAACACCACCACCTCTGCTCTGTCACCAAGCATGTGGGCTATCGACAAACCCGATATGCCTCCTCCAATTACTGCTATCTTCATTTTAAGGCTTCGTTTAATTTCTTTACTTGGAATGTCCCATCATTTTCACATAAAATCCAATCCTTTCTATCGGGATAGCTGTGCCAGAAATTACGGGGACAAATTTTAATTCCATCATTAATAAGTGCCGGTTTATAAGAGAATGAACTCTTACTCGTAATCAGTAAATCTGCTTTTATAAGATGAAAAAATGAAGCATATTCGTCCATATCCGAGCAGAAACGAACATCTCCGTATTTTGCAAATTCAGCAAATTCTTCCGATTTACTGGTTGAGAATATATATATGCTAATTGGCTTGGCAACCTGAATATTATCCAATACTTGTTTCAATACTTTTTCGTAATAGTCATTACTTAACCATCGCAAAGATTGAGAAGCTTCATCTTCAAGTATTACTTTTCCTTCGATAATTACCGTTCTGCGAACATGTACAGCAATATTAAAATGATCCGGCTTGTAACTGTTCTTTTCGTTCTTACGAGCTGCTGCAGAATTAAATTTACGCTTTAAATCAACTATAACTCCATATTGATTTTTGTACCCTTGATCTTGCTCGGCTATGAACACTACTTTTACCCCGGTATAGGATGCAATAATTGCTTTAATCAAATCCACCTCAGACTTATTGTTTTCATTAAACAATGGAAGCTTTCTCGTTTTATATCCCGCTTTGATAAGTTCATCTACTTTAGTTTCACCCTCACCAAATCCTAAGAAATCTTCCCATTTCTGAGTAGAAAAAGGTAAATGAGCAAACTTCAATTCAAATTGCCGGGCAAACCAATAACCAGCTATCCAGTTGGCCATTTGATGTCCAATGCCTGCTCCCGGATTCGGGCGTGCGGCATAATAACAAGTGCGAGTTCCTTTTGATTGGTTTTTATGCAATAAATAATGCCAAGAAGATCGATATATATAAGGATATACCCTTTTCTCACGAATATATGAAACTATATAGAGCCATAATTTGGCTTTTGCTTTAGAAATAAATAATTTAGGGGTCATATTAATCTTTCATTAGTTTCAACTTCCAAATTTCCATAAAACTTCTTATTTTCCAAATACTCATCTTAGTCTTTATTTTATTCTTTATTGTTGGTTTTACGTTTTCTTCAAAGAAACCTCTTATCGAATAATCTACAATAATCTCATTTTTTTCGAAGGTTTCAATTACCTGCTTATACCATTTACCACCTATAACACCAGTAAAAATATAAGGTAATATTTGAAACTGTGTGGAATCCATCAAATTTGGATCAACAACTAAAAACTCATATCCTAAATATTTCGCCCGTTTACTACCCCACCATTCAAAATTCCAAGCAGTTTCATGTTCTCTAAGAAGAGAGAGCATCACTTCTTTTCGCCAAAATGAAGCTTGACAGGATACATAACTAAAAAAATCAGGATTACTCGTAAAGAGTTTTTCATATCGCGATTTATCAATAGCAGGGATACCTTCATGAGTTAACTGTATACAGGGAATTTCTTGATAGTTTATCATTTGATCATAAAAGTATTCTACGCAATGATTATTTACAGAATCTTTCAGAAAATAATCTTCTTGCATATATAGAATAATGTCATCATCAATAGATTCCAAAGCCCATTTAAGACATTGGCTCCATGTTACTCGTTTATTTTTTTGAATATTATTGACTGCGCATCCCTTGATGGGCACTATATTTATTCCCGAATAAGAGTAATCCTTATATTCGGTATTCAAATATATCTTACCTTGAAAATCAGGCCAATAGATGGAGAAAAGCTTGAAGAAAGGATCCCAGCAGTCTTCAAATTTATCGCAAGTATTGATTAGTATAGAGTATGAATTTGTCATCGCAAAATTATATCTTTAATGATTGTTTATAAGTAAGCCTTTTTTTTCCTACAAAAAAATAAAATTTATTGTTGATAAGCGGAACAATAATAAAATGCATTGCTGTAACCAATATCAGAATTTTAAGAAGAAAAATAAGATATTGGTTTTCTATCCCCACAAATTTTGCAATTGCATCAACAATAAATACACAGTAACAGTGGGTAGCAAGTATGACAATCCCATTTTTTGAAATATATTGTAATATGAGAAAAGCTTTACGTGACGACAGTTTTTCTAATAAAGTAGAAAACAAAAAGACAACCGCAATAGTACCTCCAAGGGACGTTAAAAAGAAAAAGAATAAATTATGTACTTTGTTTTGAGCCATAACAGCATCAGGATTTCTAACTAAAGTATACCAAGCAATTATACCCAAAGCAGAAACTACTAAAACAGCATAAAGGTGATATTTTCGCAAAAAAGATATTTCTTTCATTAATTCAGATTTAAAAATATGTGCTATACCCAAAAATAACATTGCACTAAACACAATATCCAAACTTAATGGAAAATTAACCCCATTCAAATGAAGATAATAACCGATTACAAATAGCACTATAAGAATCACAATCCTTAAAATGGAAGAACGGACATTTCTTTCTAATAAAAAATACAAAACATTCGCACAAAAAAGCCTGATGACAAACCAAATAGGAGTAGCCTTTTCTGGCCCCCCCCCATTAATCAGGGCTTGAAAATTATTTTTAAGCATTTCTGACGTTTTTAGAACAATATTCCAATCGCACAAAGTAAAAACCAAGAAAAAAAATAAATAAGGAATTAAAAGGGTCTTCGTTTTAGAGAAAACAAATTCGTTAAAACTAGGATGTTTTTTTGATGAATATAACAGACCAGACAAAAAGAAAAATGCAGGCACCCAAACGCTTCCCGTAGGATATATCAAAGAGCGAACCAATGGAGGTAAAAATCCAAAATGCGAAAGGCAAATACATAAAAGCAAAAAACCTTTTAAGGAATCAATCCATTCGATTCTTTTATCAGTCAAATTCCTATTATTGAAATTGTTAGACTTGCAATACATATCAATCTATTTTAACCTACAATAGAACAATAATATTAGATCAAAAAAATAGTATAAACGAAACTTGGAAATTAACAATATCAACCTACTTCGGCCTTTATTTTTTATCAAAGAATCTCCTGTATAATAAATATCTACACTTACAATTCTCCACCTTTTAATCCGTTATCGAAAATCGACTCTTGTGCCACATAAATATTCTTTCATTAAATATCTAGAATATCTGTAAGCAAAACTATCTCTAATTTGAAGGATTAATGTATAGTCTTTAATTGAATGTTTATCTATTAATTCTTTATAAGTAAGCAATGTTATTTATTACTTATAAAGACCTCATTCAATTTATCTAATTAATCTTTGTCAAATAACACAAGTAAAATATAAGGCAATATTTGGAATCATGTAGAATCAATCCAATTCCGATCAACAACTAAAAACCCACATCCCTAACATTTCACCCTTTTTCTGCCACAACATTCAAATTTCCACGCTGTTTCATGATTTCTTATTAGTGAAAGCATAACATCCTTGCTACAAAACGAAACTTAACAGGATACAGAACTAAAAAATCAGGATTACGAGTAAAGAGTTTTCATATCGTGATTTATCAATAGCAGGGATACCTCCATGTGCTAACTGTGTACGCAGGATTTCTTGATGGTTTATCATTTGAACATAAAAATATTCTACCCAATGGTTATTTTCAGTATCTTTCAGAAAATAATCTTCTTGCATATATAGAACAATGTCTGTATCAATAGTTTATAAAGCCCATTTCAAGTATTGGCTCCAAGTATTACGAACATTTTTATGGATAATGTGCTTAGCACATTTTGATTGTGAATATATCAAGCCCAAGACTGTAACAATATTTTTATTAGGCATTTAAAATACTTGTTCTATATAAATAGGCCAATTTATTGAGAAGAATAAAAAAACAGATCCCAACAATTTTCAAATTTATCACACGTATTTAGTATTATTGATTAGTGTCATATAAGTTTAATTTTTTACTTTTTATTTTTTAAAATTTATATGCTTGATTACAATACATGGATTTCCTGTAGCAAAAACACCCGAAGGAATATCTTTAGTTACTATGCTGCCGGCACCAATTACTGTATTATCTCCAATTGTTACACCAGGCAAAATCATAACATTTGTAGTAATCCAAACATTATTACCGATAGTAATTGGTTTGGCAATGACAGTAGAAAAGTCATCCAAATCGTGAGTAGAAGTAATTATCATATTTCGAAATGAAAACGAACAATTAGTCCCAATAACCACTGGAGCATATGCCAGTATAAATGTATCAGCTAAACCAACATTTTCTCCAACAGTCACGTTAGGAGCAGAGCAGTAAAAATCTCTATTAATTAGAGTAGATAATGGAATATTATAAATCTTATAAATTAACTTTCTAAAAACAGCTATTTTAGGCAATAAAGGCAATTTATTCAATTTCAAAAAAAGCCTCTCACATTTTGAAAAATGTGGTCTTTCAAGTCCACCAATCTTATAAACTATTTTTGCCATATAGCTATCTTTTAATTCTCAAAAACAAATAATTTCTGACTCTCCATATCATTTTGCAAAACAAACAAATAAATAAATTAGCTGGAATTATGAATACTTTATTCGAAATCAACTTGACCTTTTGTTTAATTTTCTTTAATAATATAATCACAAATAGTATATAAGTAATTGATATTATGTTTATATATTTATATTTTCCAAAGCTTTTACTTTAATTGTTTTAAATGCAATTAAAATATAATATTTCTCTTCTTTTGTCAGCCCATTAATAAACAGAGTAGTGATAAAAACAGTTGTTGTGACGAAAACAACTAACGCTAATCTCCAAAAGGAATTGGACATAATAAGAATGGGAATACTTCCAAAAGCAAAAGTGAGTATGAAAATAATTGCACTTTTATAAAATACAACATGTAAATAATTGTTTAAATTTAAATTACAATTACACATTGTAAAATAGATTGTTACTATTCCTTCCAAAAAGCCCCATATAGCAATTGATATAACATACATCATATAAGGCGGGCTTCCTAACTCGAATGATAAATAAATTAATGCTAATGGAAATAGATTGAGTATTGATCTAATTACACTGATACGTCTAATATTTCCTTGAGCACTAATAGAAATGCCAAGAGATACTGTTAATTGCTCGATTAGCGTCCGAGCAATTGCAAATCTACAAAAAAGGACAGCCCAATCGGGCACATTCTTCAACCAGAGATTTAAGATATAAGGTGTCTCGATTAAAAAAGGAATAGCAAAAAATGAAAATAGGAAAAATGAAAATTTGCAGCCCATTAAAGACATTTTCAACATATTCTCTCTTTCTCCATTACCTTCTGATTTGACAATAGCTGGATTCAAAGCTTTCATCATGGTATTCGAGAATACCAACAGTTGCCCATTTAATTGTCCGGCAATTCCTTGGGCAGCATTTAAAACTGCTCCAAAAAAATTATTTAAAACTATCCCAAGTCCATAATTTCCTAACATTGAAGTTGCATTTCCCATAAATGACCAACCGGCAAAACTTGTCATCTCGTGTAATAGTTTTTTATCGAAGAACTCCCTTGGTGCAAAAACACATTCAACATATTTCCTGTGACAATAGATCCGCATAATTAGCATTACTATCAAAGAAATAACAGCCGTCAGCAATCCATACACAATAAGTTTATCAAAGAGAGTATAAACAACAATAAGTGCAACCACCAATTTTAATAACGATTCAAGAATGCCAACAATAGCATAATAAAGCATGTTTTCGTGGGCACTTACTACTGCATCGTAGGGCACGGTCATAATTGTAAACATCGTGCTCACTATCATAAACTGGTAAATCATTTGAGCGGCATATACTCTGTTTTCTGGTATATTTAGCACGCCATGAAATAAAATCAACCCGGCCAGTTCAAGTACAATGACTATAATCAGAGCTATTGCAAGATGTAGAATAACACTGACATTGAAAATACGCTTTTGCTTTTCTTTATTTCCTTCCCCTTCGGCATAAGACATAAAGCGCTGAGTAGCTGCAGCCATGGCAGCATTCAAAAACGTAAGCATAGAGACAGCACCACCCACTACATTGAAGATACCAAAATCGTTTACACCAAGCGAACCCAAAATCAAGCGGGTAATATAGAGAGAGATAAACATTGTAACTCCCATTTTGGCATAAAGGATTCCCGTGTTCTTTATTACTCTATTGGCTTGTTGCATATTTTATTTTACAAACTTAATTCTTGCTACTAGAAAGGTAATTAAGTGAGTATTCTTTTCTTCATAAACTGCTCTTGAAGAATAATTAAACTTCACTTACCTCAGTTAGGAGTTTGGGTTTTCCCGAGTCACTGCCTCTCTTGCATAAAGAAAACCGGTATTTATAGCTACGCGTTGAGAGGAGTGCATTTATCTGATATTAAATTATTATCAGAATAGTTTTAGTACTATTCATTTCCATATCCATATTCGGTTACATGTCTCTTACCATATCCATAGCGATAAATGTTTTTATCCCTATCACTGGCATTCAAAATAAAATACATGTTTTTCAGCTTTTTGTCAATATGAAGATTGGTTGCATCTTCAATGTTTCTCTTTGGAGTAAAATCTGCTCTGACTACATAAAGATTCACATCAGCCAAACGGTTTAGGGTAAAACTATCGGATACAACGCCCATTGGAGCAGTATCAATAACAATATAGTCAAATTGATCCCGGATTTCAGTTATAAGTTTGTCTAATGCCGGTTTTGCCAGTAATTCATTCGGGTTAGGGGGTATGGGACCTGCCGTGATAACCGATAAATTAGGATGAAGACCGGAAGGCCGTACTAGTTGATCTTTACTGAGATGTCCGGTCAGGTAAAGAGTAATGCCTGAGTCATTATCTATATTGAGATATTCAGCCAATTTTGGTTTTCTCAAATCCAACCCTATTATCAGCACTTTTTTATCCAGGAGAGCCAGACTCATGGCAAGGTTAATGGTAACAAAAGTCTTTCCTTCACCACTTAAACTCGATACGATATTAATAACTTTCTTATCGGAGCTCTCCAATACAAATAACAGATTGGTTCGTAATAGTCTAACCAATTCAGTGAAACTATCAGTATTATTCTCTTTAATGAGGACCTTCTCTATTTGTTCTGTCTTTGGAATCTCCCCCAAAACAGGAACGATAGACAGCTCTTCAAGCTCTTCTTTGGTTTCAATTTGATAACGAAGTAAATCACGAATTTTAATTCCAATTATAGGAATAATCAAACCAGCAACGAATGAAAGCAATAAAATCAGTGATTTCTTTGGCGAAACCGGACCGCCACTTCCATGAACATTATCTATCAACTTGGCAATTGGTTCCACTACGGACATATTCAGGAATTTTTCTTCTTTCTTCTGAAGCAAAAACAAAAACAACCCTTCCTTGACACCCTGCTGCCGTTTTATTTCAGTGTATTCACGCTCCTGGCGGGGTATAGCCCTTATATGTGCTGCATTTTCTGTATTTTTAGACAAAAGGTCTTTTTGGGCAATTTGTAAATTATTTTTCTCGTTTCGAACACTTGCTTGTAAAGTGCCAAACAGAGATTCAATTTGACTAGTTAAATCAATCATTGCCTGATTACTACTCGAAGCTATACGTGAAAGTCGATTGCGGACTAATATTAACCTATTGTAATTGTTTATTAATTCACCCAAACCAGCACTTTGAAGACCTGTACTAGCAGGAATAAGTTGATATTTGTTTTCCTTCTTATGCATATAGTCATCAATATTAGACACAATAGACAATTGAGTCTCTAACTCGAGTCGTTTTTGTGCAAAATTACCGGTTTGCTGAATAAACATGTCTGATTCTGATTTAATGTCGGTTAAACCCTGATTCTGTTTATAATTTTCTACTTTTGACTCAACGTCTCCAAGTTCATTGGTAAGTGTCATAAGACGATCATCAATAAACTTTGCAGTTGTATTAGCCATTTCTCTTTGATCATTCAAATCATTCCGATTATATACTTCTATCAGTTTTTTTAAAAAGTCCTGGCCTAGTTTTACATTAGGGGTTTTAAATGTTATATTCACCACTGAAGTAATTTTAGATGTCAACTCCATTTTTATCTGGCCCGAAATCTGATTAGCCTTATTCATCGGATTTTCTAATACAACTCTCATTATCATATCTTCACCAGGTCTGAATTCACCTCTCGATATATTTAATTTACCAAATGGCAATGTCACATATTTATCTGATATGGATGCTTTGATATTATATTCTTTTTTTCTATAAGATCCCGAAAACTCGTACACTCCATAAGGATGAATCAAAATTTGAAATTCGATTGTTTCATTCATCTTATTAAGGTAATCATCAGGCAAACTCACCAGGACAGGGCATTCTGATCCATAGAGTATTTTATCGCTATACGTTCCGAATTTAGTATATCTTTGATCAATTCCCAGATTGCTAACAAGCGGAAATGTTTCGATTTTTATATAGCTGGCATAAATACCCAGCTCACGGATAACCTGCTCTACCAGTATTGATTTATTCAATACTTCAAGCTCGTTATCCACGTTATTTTTTTGAGTAAAAAGTCCCATTTCTTTGAAAGCATTCACCTCTGATCCTCCCCCTCCTTTTTGATCATCCTTTAGTAAAATTGAAGTTTTAACTTCATAATCTGGCAAAGTAAATTGTAGTTTCACCGCTGCTATAATTAGACATATGGCTACAGAGGCAACAAACCATTTCCAATACGAAATATACTTAATGAAGATTGCTTGAAAATCAATCGGTTGTTCATATTCTTCTTCCGAGTCTAGGTATTTATTCATAATCAATCACATGTTAAAATTCGCAATAATAAAGTTATTCAATAGTCTTATAGCATCCATTAAAACTTCACACTAAAAACCGTAAAAACCAAAGTGGTTAGTGATAATAAAACAGATACGGACGAAATTCCAAATGATTCTGCAGTACCATAATTAGCAGATTTTGATCTCGATTTATTGGGCTCTACGTACACCACATCATTTTGTTCCAGGAAATAAGCCGGAGAATAAATGATATTTTTACTATTCAAATTCAGGGTAATATATTCTTTTGTTCCATCAGCATTTTCACGTAGCACCTTCACATTATCGCGTCGTCCGTAAATAGTCAGATCGCCTGCCAGGGCCAGACCTTCAAAAATGGTCATTCTATCATTGATTGTTTCAAATCTACCCGGTTTAAGTACTTCCCCTAAAACATTCACTGAGTAGTTTGTAAAACGAATAGAAATAATAGGTGATTCTTTACTAAATGCAGAGGACAACTTTTTCTGAAGCATCGATTCCAGTTCTTTGCGGGTAAATCCTGCTACTTTAATTTTACCAAAAACAGGAAAGTCAATATTGCCATCGTTATCTACCAGATAAGTTTGCAATGACGGTTGAGAAAGAAGGCTGTTTGGATTCGAGATATCGGCAACTTGAGGAACAACCAGATTATACATCCTCGAAGCTTCGGGTTCTGAGCTCACCACAGTTATACTTAGCAAATCTTTCGGTTTTATACGCGCTTCATATAAGCCCGCTGAATTTCTTTCCACCGTATAAAGCCCGGAGGTTTTAGAGACAGAACTCAGGTCTTTACTTATAACTAAATTTGTTGATTTCGTTTCCGAATTGGATAAATCTGCTGAATTCCCTTGTTGTGAAGAATTTGCAGTGTTCCCGGATTTCTGAAAGTAAGCAATATCCTTTACAGAAGCACAAGAATTCAATAGTAGAATGAAAAGTAATAATCCAGAAAAGTTTGTTTTTTTATAAATCATAATGCTCAATTTTATCCGGTTGAAATTAGCTTAACTAAAAACCAGTTCGTAATTAATGGTAAATTATTATTGAAACGGGATGTGAGGATTAGCATTAAACGTATGAAAAGTAAGTCTTAATAACTCATTTCAAATAAATACTTTTTAGCGATTTTATTTCTGATTATTTTAAATCTTCATCTCATTGGCATAACAATGTTCGTCAGTCCCAAGAGGGAGCAACGAATGAGAATATAATTTTGCAAAAAAATCCTATATTAATTCTTTCAATAAATAACGCACCTCCTATTATAAGTGCTCATCCAAACTTATGAAGCCAATCCTACAAAATGTATTTCCTAATTATGTTAATCAGATTATTCATTACTACGGACAACGGCTCTTCACTTATTCATATATATTTTTAATATCCCCAATAACCAGGGGATTTTTCATCAGGCTCCTCAGTATTTTTTAACCATAAACTGCAGAGTCCTGATTTGATCAGCCGGTAAAGTGTATGAGAATTTTTCCTTCTTTTTCTAAATTGATTTTTATGTGCAAACCAATTTCTTTGATAAAATCAGTTAGTGGAATATAAACAAGAATAAAACCATTTCTAACAGGCATCATTGCTTCTTTAATTCGATTGCTCAAGTGATGTTTTCCTTTTTGCAATGCTAAATAACTTTCAATTGCTGCCTGAGAAAATTGTTTGCTTACGAGCTTTTCTGTTTCGGGAGATTTATAAATAGCAGACCAATCAGATTTATTAAATTTCACTTTCATACAAACAGATATAAATTACCAAATAAATGCAAAGTAATACGCATAAACCATAAACAACCGCAGCTAACTCGCTAAAATCGGTTTAATTGTTTAATAAAGGTTATCATTATACATCGTCCTAACAAAGATTAAGTCAAAAAGGTTTAATGATAAACTGAAATATTAGTTCACTTGGGAGATAAATAATTCAAATCTGTAAATTCTAAATCTCGTTACATGTTGTAATTCAGTATATTTTGGCATACACAAAATAAATATAATAAATGTTATAATTTTTGGATTACTCATAGAAATGTAATATATGCAAGAGCAAATGGATTCGCAAAAAAGATCAAAAACCTCATAAAATAAACACAGCAGGAATCACTGATTATATTTAATTAATTATTCGTGAAGTGACCTGCTATAAATTCTAAATTTAAAATCAGAAGTAAAAATAATGGGATTTATAAATAATCTGACAACGATTTTTTGTCTAAAATATCTTCAATCAAATTTTAGTATTTATTGGGTTTCAGTAATCCTGTAGTTGTTGTTTTTCCGTTCATCTCTCAAGTACAATTTTCAAAAAAAACGAAGCAACTGACAAGCCCATTTTATCTCTATTATATCACTGCTTTATTAGGGATGAAATTTATTTTTAACTTAGATATAATATAGATACATTAACCTTTTAATGATATATAACATCTAAGTTATATCTATATTATATCTAAGTTACATCTATATTACATCTGTATCAACATGGTGATATAATGGCGAATAAATTAGGATTTAAATGTCGCACAAAGCAAGAACTATTTAATTTAATATAAAATCCGGAGTTTTATTTGAGGTGCATTTCTGGTAAAGAAAACTAGATTTTTTAACTATAGTTTGGTTAGGAAAAGGAGACAATTTCTATTGGAAGGTTCACATTAATATCAGACAAAAAGGTGAAACAGAAATACTCGGTTTGGCGAAATGAGCCGAAGAAAGTTGCACATCTTAGTGCCTGGAAAATGACTTTTAATTCGTGTTTTCCGGCAGCAACAATGGGAAAGGTTTAATGAGAGTGAACTGAACAGGAATACTGCACGAACCTCTGATTACATGAATGATTGAAAAAAAAGGAGATTAGACAAACATGTGATTAAAAGCTGCAAGAGATTGTCCCCTGAAGCTATTTTAATCAACCGCATTACTGCTATGGCTGTAACCGGTGAATGTTTGTAATGGAAGAACTGAAAGAATCAGATGGTTTGAGAATGAGGTGGAAAAATTTGAGGTGACAAAAGGGGGCTAAAAAGGACTTATTTAGTTTGTAAACCTTTAAATTACAAATATGCCTGTAATCCGATCAGCTTTTTGTTGTCATTTTTTTTCCAATACCAATTATTGAGCAGATTGATGACATAAGCACTTCCAGCACCTATCAAGGCACCTGCCAGAACATCCGAGGGGTAATGGACGCCCAGGTTCATTCGGGAATAACCTACCGAACAGGCCCAGAAATAACTGGGAGCTATCACATACCATTTTGGATATTTCAGGCTTAAAGCGGTTGCGGTAGCAAATGCCACCGAGGTATGACTGGAAGGAAAGGAGGATGAAGATTCATAAAAGGCCGGATCAACATTTAGGGATGGGTAGGTGATATAAGGTCTCGTCCGGTTTACAGAATATTTCAAAGCATAAGTCATGCCGGCTGATACGCCAATACTGACTCCCACATATAGTGTGTTTTTTAATAAATCATCATTTTTTTCGATCAATGCCATCGTACCCATAACAAGCGGAACGCCTATTACAGCAACCTGGGTAGTATTGGAAATAAATGTAGAATAATGACGAAGACCCGACCCCGGAGTTCCATTTAGACTCCTTAATAATTCTATATCTGCATTTTGTGCTGAAACTTGCGTACTAATTACTGAAAAAGTACACCAAAGCAGAATAATTGTCGTAAATTTGCACATGTTTTTTCGCCAAAGATAATGATAATTTGTTGAACCGTTGAACTGTGTAATCATGTAAATGTGTTTTATTTAAAATTGAATCTGTCAACTTTTGGCTGTTTGAAATCTAATTTTCTCATTTACTGATTCCTTTTTACGAACATGTTGAAAATCGCTATTCTTGGACCTGAATCTACAGGGAAAACTATGCTGGCCGAACAGTTAGCGGATTATTTCCAGGCACCCTGGGTACCGGAATATGCACGCGAATATGTTGAAAGTTTATCAGTTCCGTACACATATGATGACATTTGCATTATTGCCCGGAAACAAATTCAACAAGAGCAGGAAATCGAGAACCTCACAGCACCAGCAGACTACGTTTTTTTCGATACCGAACTTATAATAACTAAAGTCTGGTTCTCATATTGTTTCGAACAGATACCCGACTTCCTGACCAAACAATTAGATTCAGGATTTTTTGATTTATATCTGCTATGTTCACCTGATTTACCCTGGGAGCCTGATCCGGTTCGAGAACATGGCGAAGATCGGGAGTTTTTTTTCAACTGGTATAAAAAGGAAATTGAACAAACGGGAAAGCCCTATGTTATTGTAACAGGGATTGGGAATCAACGGTTTCAGAATGCGTTAAGCGGATTAAAAATTCTGGCTGATAAGGCTTAAGCAAAGGCTCAGGCAAATAAGAAGCTTATGACAGTGCTTAAAAGAAAAGGGTTTCTCTTAAGTTCAGGTTCTTAGCTCTTAATTATAAAAAATTCAATATTTTCGAAAATGGATACTGATTTATTAAACACGATAAAAAAGCTCTCTCAATTAGACGGCTTCAAAGATGTGTGTTATGAACAAGGGAATAATGACGCAATGCCTTCTACTAGTGTACTGCAGGAAATCGTTCAATTAACCCGTTCTATTTTATTCCCGGGATATTTTGGTGATTCAGCTGTCAATTCACTCACCATGATGAATCATATCGGAGTTAATATTGATCGTTTACAATTACTACTCTCACAACAAATAAAAGCCGGGATCTGTTTCAGTAACCAAAACGAAATAGAAGAAGGAAACAACACAACACGAATTGGAAAAATGAAAGCCACTGAATTCATACTTCAACTGCCTGCAATCCGTGAGAAGCTCCACACAGACGTAATTGCAGCTTATAACGGTGACCCTGCAGCTAAGAGCATTGGCGAAGTGATCTTTTGCTACCCCAGCATACGGGCTATCAGCAATTATCGCATTGCACATGCTCTGTTAAAGTTAGAAGTACCTCTTATTCCAAGAATAATTACAGAGATGGCACATTCCGAAACAGGGATTGACATTCATCCCGGTGCCACCATTGGAGAGTATTTTACAATAGATCATGGCACAGGAGTGGTAATTGGCGAAACAGCCATTATTGGAAATAACGTGAAAATGTATCAGGGTGTAACGCTTGGAGCTAAAAGCTTTCCATCCGACGAGAACGGGAATCCTATTAAAGGCATTGACCGCCATCCTGTCATTGGAAACAATGTAATCATTTACTCCAACACCACCATTCTGGGTAGGATAACAGTTGGTGACAGTGCAGTAATTGGTGGAAACATGTGGGTTGATACCGATGTACCTGCTGGTGCTAAACTAGCTCAAAACAAAAAAAATAAGTAAATAAAAAAACGCTTAGTGGAATAACTTACCATTGGCAGTAGACAAAAAAGAATATATGGAATTTGAAATGTTAGCGAAAACCTTCCGGGGATTGGAAGAAGTACTGGCCACCGAATTAGTCAACATCGGAGCCAACAATGTACAAATCCAACGAAGGGCGGTAAGCTTTACCGGCGATAAGGCCTTGATGTACAAAGCAAATTTATGTTGCCGCACGGCATCGCGTATCCTCAAACCGATTTTATCGTTTGATGCTACCAACCCTGATGAAGTATACGAACAGGTAAAGAGTATAAACTGGAGTGATTATATGTCGGTGGATAGCACCTTTGTGATTGACTCCACTGTCTTTTCGGAAGTATTCCGTCATTCCAAGTTCGTGGCTTATCGCGTTAAAGATGCTATTGCCGATTGGTTTACCGAACGCTTCGAACGTCGCCCATCTGTACGGTTGGATGGTGCTCAACTTATGATCAACATTCACATTGCCGAACAACATTGCACCTTATCAATCGATAGCTCCGGCGAATCACTGCATAAACGTGGATACCGGGTTGCTCAAACCGAAGCTCCGCTTAATGAAGCACTGGCTGCAGGCATGTTGCTTCTTGCCGGTTGGAAAGGTCAATCCAACTTCGTAGATCCAATGTGTGGCTCAGGGACCTTGCTGATTGAAGCAGCCCTAATAGCACTAAACATACCACCCGGCATTTACCGCTCCTCTTTTGCCTTCGAAAAGTGGAATGACTTCGATGAAGAACTTTTTGATACGCTATACAATGATGATGCCTACGAACGTCCGTTTGATTTTAAAATCTACGGATCGGACAATTCACCTCATGCCATTAAAATCGCTGAGCAAAATGTCAAGAGCACCGGACTCAGCAAATATATCGAATTACAGGTTATGCCTGTCCAGAAACTGGAAGCTCCGGCTGAAAATTGTATGATTGTTACCAATCCGCCTTACGGCGAACGTATCACTTCAGACGACATCTACGGATTATACGCAGCACTGGGTACAACCATAAAACATAAATTTGCCGGAAGTTCTGCCTGGGTGATTAGCTCTCACGAAGAATGCCTGGATAAAATAGGATTTAAACCGACAGAACGCATCAGATTACTCAATGGGGCACTCGATTGTTGGTATTGCAAGTATGATATCTTTGCTGGAAAACGCAACGATTACGTGGCTAAGCGTAAATCAGACTCCTAAACAGGCCTGCAAAAGGAGGTTTTTTTTGAATTTGCAACAGGTTTATTTTGATCCAAATGCTTTATCTTCTGCAAATTGAAACTAGTAAGTGGTAAAAGGTAAATATTAAACCGGTTTATCCCTTGCCAATTTCAAAAATTATCTTACTTTTGCACTGCAATCGCCCAGATGGCGGAATTGGTAGACGCGCTGGTCTCAAACACCAGTGGATTCACTTCCATGCCGGTTCGATCCCGGCTCTGGGTACGGATAACCCCTGATAAACCTTTGAAATAAAAGGAATTATCAGGGGTTATTATTTTATTACCGGAACCACACTGGATAAGCTATTCGCTT